>JGI2924J29684_1078026_pt1 | contig 28307 bp, 21 predicted proteins | sample BenlonsequencITS_FD_29684 | JGI IMG/M metagenome (IMG submission 29684)
AAACAACTTCACTTGTCACTCGCACGGCTCTGTTTTTAACATCGCTTATGGAAAAAAATGGTCTGTTTAGTCAGCGCATTCGGTTGCGCCACCTTCATACGTTTGTCGCTGTTGCGCAACAGGGAACGCTGGGGCGCGCGGCTGAAACCCTTAACCTGAGCCAGCCAGCCCTTTCGAAGACGCTGAACGAACTGGAGCAACTCACCGGAACCCGTCTGTTTGAACGTGGGCGACTGGGCGCGCAATTAACGGTTCCTGGCGAACAATTTTTGACCCATGCGGTAAAAGTATTAGATGCGTTGAATACCGCCGGGCAGGCGCTGAATCGCAAAGAGGACGCCAGCGCCGATGTGGTGCGTATTGGCGCGCTCCCCACCGCTGCGCTGGGTATTCTCCCGGCGGTAATTGGGCGGTTCCATCAACAGCAAAAATCGACCTCGTTACAGGTCGCCACCATGAACAATACGATGTTGCTTGCTGGCCTGAAGTCAGGCGAAATCGATCTGGGTATTGGCCGCCTGTCAGACCCGGAATTAATGAGCGGATTGAATTACGAACTGCTATTTTTTGAGTCGCTTAAATTAGTTGTGCGCCCCGGCCATCCCCTGTTACAAGAGACCATCACGCTTAGTCGGGTCATGGAGTGGCCGGTGGTCGTCTCGCCAAAAGGCACAGTGCCGCGCCAGAATGCGGAAGCCCTATTGCAAAGCCAGGGGTGTGAAATGCCTACCGGGTGTACCGAAACGCTATCCGCATCGTTATCACGTCAATTGACCGTAGATTACGATTACGTCTGGTTCGTTCCCTCTGGCGCGGTTAAAGAAGATCTTCGCCATGCGACGCTGGTCTCGTTACCCGTGCCAACCCAGGACGCAGGCGAGCCGATAGGTATTCTTACGCGAGTTGATATCCCGCTCTCAACCGGGGCGCAAACGCTGATTGCGGCGATTCGTAAATCAATGCCGCTGTGATGGCGGCCGCCGGATAATAAACGCGCCCGCGGCTAAAATAGTCCGATGGCGCTACGCTCATTAAAGGAAGGTCGAATGCGTTGCCGTGCCAGTATTCTGTAAACGAAACGCGTCGACGGCCTGCGTCAAGCGGGCGGCCTGTTCTTCAAGAGAAACCGCCGCCGCTGACGCTTCTTCTACCAGCGACGCGTTTTGCTGGGTGACCTTGTCCATCTCAGAAATCGCCTGACTGACCTGGACAATGCCGCGGCTTTGTTCATCAGAGGCTGCCGCTATATCGAGCATGATATCGGTGACGCGTTTTACAGCATCCACAATCTCATTCATGGTGCTCCCCGCAGCGATAACGTCTTCAGAACCCTGTTCAATCAGACTGACCGATTCGCCGATCAATCCCTCAATCTCTTTTGCCGCCTGTGCGCTGCGGCTGGCGAGGGTACGAACTTCACTGGCGACCACCGCAAACCCGCGTCCTTGCTCCCCGGCGCGTGCCGCCTCGACCGCCGCGTTCAGCGCCAGAATATTGGTCTGGAAAGCGATACTGTTAATGACGGCGGTAATTTCCGAGATTTTTTTCGAACTGGTGGAGATATTCCCCATCGTTTGCACAACCACAGAAATCATCTGGCCTCCGCGACTGGCTTTACCGGAGGCGTCTTCCGCCAGTTTACTGGCGTGATGCGCATTATCCGCATTCTGTTTAACGGTTGCCGTCAACTGTTCCATACTGGCCGCAGTCTGTTCAATGGCGGCAGCCTGCTCTTCAGTGCGAGAAGATAAATCTGTGTTACCGACGGTAATTTCGCTGGTGCCGCGATAAATTTCCTCTGCCCCCTGACGCACCGTCCCTACCGTTTGCTGCAACGCATACTGCATCTGCTGAAGATGAAGGCTCAGGCGACCAATTTCACTGCGTCCTGCGGGCTCGTCAGCCATGGTCAAATCGCCCGCCGCAATGCGTTCGATACGTGATGCGGCCCGCTGTAACGGTTGGATCACCGTATGACGCAGCACTATAAAGGTCATTAACGTCAACACCAGCGCTAACGTAAACGCGCCAATCATAACCATCATACCAAGCCGGGTACGCTGGTACGCCTGCTCGCTAAGCAGCCTCGCCCGCTCGGTGCGCAGTTTAATAGCTTTGAGCAGGACATGGTTATAGGCGGCATCCAGTTGTTTTGCCTGCTCGTTTTCATGATTAATGATCGCTTCGAACATGCCATTTTTGGCAAATTTCAGCATCGGTTGCAGGCCGTTGATATAGGCGGTGTAGCGGGCGTTTAACTCGTTATCCAATGCGTCATCGGCGGGTGTTTTCACCGCTCTGGACATATAAGCGTTAAAGCCATCCTGAGATTGCTTGATCCGCGTTTCCGCAGCGGCAATATTGGCTTTCATTTCATCCATTTCAGCAATCCGACTCGCCGCGCCAGCGTGGATCATATTGATACGTGCGGTACGTAAGTGGTTAGCGCTATTAGATAATCCCATTCGTACCTGAATCTCGTCCGTGACATCACGCTGATCGCGATCGGCCTGTAACAGAAAATAGCCTGCCAGCCCGGCGCTCAAAGCAAAAAGAAGAAGGATGCCACCGAGAATGGAGGAAAACAGCGGAACCAGCCGAATATGATGCAGGAAGCCCAGTTTATGCGAGGCTTGCATCGAGAATGTGTTGCCCATGACCGTCGACTCTCTTATAGGTTTAATGCGTAAAAACACGCCCGTTAGATAGTCATCGGCACTTCGTGACGTTTGCTTATCGCGAAAAGCATCGCCTTCGTCACATTTTCACAACATTCATTCCAGAAAATTCAGAAAAGCGCCAGCGGAACATCCGCTGGCGGATACATCATTTATCGCCAAAGTGGATAACGGTACGGATGGATTTTCCCTGATGCATCAGTTCAAAGGCATCGTTAATCTGCTCCAACGGCAGACGATGAGTAATAAAAGGATCTAAACGGATGTTACCGTTCATCGCATCTTCGACCATCCCTGGTAACTGTGTACGCCCTTTCACGCCGCCGAATGCGGAACCACGCCAGACGCGCCCCGTCACTAACTGAAAGGGACGGGTTTTAATTTCCTGCCCCGCGCCCGCTACGCCAATAACAATGCTTTCACCCCAGCCTTTATGGCAGCATTCCAGCGCTGCGCGCATCACGTTAACGTTGCCGATACATTCAAAACTGAAGTCTACGCCGCCATCAGTTAGTTCAACAATAACGTCCTGAATCGGTTTGTCATAATCATTCGGGTTAATAAAGTCTGTTGCCCCCATTTCACCCGCCAGCGTAAATTTTTCCGGATTCGTATCGACCGCTAAAATACGCCCTGCTTTAGCCTGAACCGCGCCCTGAATAACCGCCAGCCCAATGCCGCCTAAACCAAAGACGGCAACGGTATCGCCGGCTTTTACTTTAGCGGTGTTATGTACGGCGCCAATGCCGGTCGTCACGCCACAGCCCAGCAGACACACTTTATCCAGCGGCGCCTGCGGATTAACTTTCGCCAGAGAAATTTCCGCACAAACGGTATATTCGCTGAACGTACTGGTCCCCATATAGTGATATACAGGCTCGCCATTATAAGAAAAGCGGGTAGTACCATCAGGCATTAACCCTTTTCCCTGAGTGGCGCGTACGGCCTGACAAAGATTGGTTTTACCGGATTTACAAAATTTACACTCGCCGCACTCCGCCGTATACAATGGAATAACATGGTCGCCAGGTTTCAGGCTGGTTACACCCTCGCCGACCTCGACAACCACGCCGCCGCCTTCGTGACCCAGTACCGCCGGGAATACGCCTTCCGGGTCATCGCCAGAAAGCGTAAATGCATCGGTATGGCAAACGCCCGTATGGGTGATTTTGACCAGGACTTCACCTTTTTTCGGCGGCGCTACGTCAATCTCGACAATTTTTAGTGGCTTACCGGGAGCAAAAGCAACTGCTGCACGTGATTTCATATGTCTCTTCCTGTTACGGTGAGGGGAATTGTTATTTTAGATAAGCGCGAAGGAGATGGCCGATTTCCGCCATCCGAACAGCGCGCTGATCTGGCGTGGTTTCCCCGCTGACTAACTCATCTTTCAGGTGGATTTCGACCATTTCGCTCATTAGGCCATTAGACGCGCCGCGCACGGCGGCAATCTGTTGCAGAATCGCCAGACAAGATTCGCCGGACTCAAGCGCCCGCTCCAGCGCTTCGACCTGACCGCGTATACGTCGAACACGGGTAAGAATACGTTTTTTGTCTTCAGGTGAATGCGGCATACGCCCTCCATATACTATAGAGGGGTATGGTATCATATTTTTCTATGTAATTAGAAAATAGTTCTCGCTACCGCTATTAATAGTAATGATATTAATACTCTGTCGGGCTGTCTGGGTTAAGTAAAGGGTGTATTACGCTCTATAGTCAGAGCGACTTTACAATTCTGACATCGGTTTTAGTTCGAACAAGAGGGCAGCACCCAGTAAACTATATGATTGCTCATGGAGTTATGCGGTTTTACCGACATAAAGACGGGACTTCTGGCGCTTCTGTGGTGTCTAATGGTATCACTTTCATTAGTATTTTGTGCCGCCCGACACTTAATACGCTATTGCTGCGTACTTTGAAATATATGGCGACGAACTGATTATGGATTTCGTTTTGTACGTTTTTTCAGTTTAGCCATATTCATTTCGTCAATTCTCAGTTTAGCTTTGAATTTTCTTATACGGAAAAGATAATGAAGGCCAATTAGGCTGTAATGTCGATCAGTTAAGGATCGGCTGACCGATCCAGTGGCAGTGTAACCCACTGACTTCTCTGGGCGACTACCTCGACCCGGAACTGATTTCCCGCTGTCTGGCCGAAGCCGGTACCGTCACCCTGCGCAAACGGCATCTACCGCTGGAAATGATGGTCTGGTGTAATGTCGGCATAGCGCCTTAACGTAAGGAACACCTTTTTCAGGCCGCCGAAAATAAACGTCAAAGCTACTTTTTCATGCTGATGATGTGCATACAGAGTTAATGCTGGGTGAAATCAGCCATGCCAACAGGGATAAACTGTCGGCGTAGCGGGCCTATGGAATAACGTTAAGTCGGTTGATATCGCAATCTCCCCGGATAACGTTAACTGGCCTGTTTGCCAGAAAGGAGGCCGGTCAGTGTTTGAAGGGAGATTTTATTTGACAGTACATGCGCTCACTCTCATATCAATTAATTTTCACATGATGTAAAATATCATGCTGCTTATTATTTTTATATAAAGTAAATAGTTACTCAATAGTTTTTATTTACTCTCCCGTCGATAATAAATAACGTTTATTATCTGTATTAAAGGATATTTTAATAGTAAAGATGGGATGGTTGTCAATTAATCATCGGTAGTGATGTGATTATTTTAATTTGAACTAAATCCGAGGTAATAATTAATGCCTATTTCAATTAGTAGACATGGTGCACCTTTTGTTGTTCAACATGATAATTCTATTAGATCTGGTGCAAGTCACTCATCATCACTTTCAAAAGCAATCTGTCATAGCAGCAACTCTTACGATTCTTACGATTCTTACGATTCTTACGATAAAATAAAGTTTATAAGTTGCTATGGTGCAAACGGGGGCTGTTTCTCCAATGCACAGATGTTAGCAAATACCTCAGGGAGGCCTGTCACAGGGTACTATGGGAGAGTAAATAAGTTAACAGCCAATCTGGATTTTACTGGTCGTACATTCTACCCACAAGATAAGACTATTGCCCGTATTTGTTCTGCGGGTAATCGGATTCTGAGCTGGCCAGTTAAAGCGTTGGTCTACTTGAGAGGTCTGCTAACCCAGCACGCGGATGATAATCTCTGGTAAACAACATAATTAACTACCGTCGGTAGTATTATTTCCCGGCAGGCAAAGTGCTCACCGTGGCCCCATTCCACCTTCAGTGAGTGGAAGATACTTCCGCGCATGCATTATGGGGTAGTTACCTTTCGCGCTCATGCTGCCCCGCTGATGATGCCGTTTCAGCAATGCCTGATAATCTGCTATCGCCACGGTCGGTATGAACGATAACATTTAGCGTTGTTTTCCCTGATGAAAAGCGGTACTGACGGCAGCATCGCAGAGCAGGCGAAATTGCTGCCGCGCATTCACCCGTAAACGGCGGTTACGCCAGGCGTACCAGCCGCTACAGGCAACCCGGAGCATCGGCTCATCGCCTGGATACTGAACTCTCGATAAAGACATACTTCATTTCAGGCGCTTAGCGAAGTATGACGTGGCCTTTTGCAGGAGCCCTCACCGCACCATCCACTCCAGTTATAGACGTCTGCTCATCGTAGCAGCGGTGTTAGAGTTCACGGGCCAGTTCCTTCATAGTCCGGCACTGACTGTTTTCTGGAAGGATCCGTTGTGCTCAAGTCTTTCTTCTCTCCGGGGCGCATGATGAAGAGAACATCGGCCTCCCCCACAGATGGTGGCACCATTTCCGGCGCAATGACCGTGAACCGGACAGGCTTTCTCACATTTCGTGGCAGGTCAGCAATTATTATCGAGGAGGCCTACAGAGAAAATAAAAGCACTTCAATTTATCTGAAAAGATATGAATAATATAACTGCCATAAAGTAGAGGCCTGGCCCCTCAGTTCTATCGCAGACAAGCATTTTATTAAAGTCTAACCTTCACCAGAGCAATTTCATAAGAGTGCCCATCTTCTGGTCTAAAGATAATAAATCTGTTATTATCTTTAGTAAACGATTTTGATAAAACAAAACTATCATGATATCTGGCCAATACGTAATACCAGCCGCCATCGTATAATATCATTTCATACTCTTTTTTTAATTGCGGTTTATATAGACCAACAAAAAAAGAAAACAACCAAAAGTATATGATAAAACCAACCATAATTATGGTGAAACAATGTTTTCGCACCCAACTTAGTTGAGTAAAGCAAATTACAGGCATTAGTTTACTATAAAATCGTATCCCCACAGATAAGAATAAGGCCACCAGTAAAACCACGAAAAAAAGCTCCCACAAAAATGAGTTTGTTAAGATAGAGAATTCGATAACAATTGGAATGAAAAACGAAATCGCTGCCAAAAAAAGACGTAAGAAGCTAAGGTTGTTAATATGTGCTTTTTGCTTTACTACGAAAAACAACAAAATACCAACCCCCCACGCCACTATAAATATTGCCATCAGGCTGATGGCGTGAAATAAACTTCGGGCAATGTTGTCGGGGCCAACACCTACATACCACCACGGAAAACCATAGTATGCGGAGACCCCCCAACCATAAAAATAGGCGCTCCCCCACCCCAAACCGCCTAAATACGCCAAAAGCATTGAAGAGTTTTTAATAATCGAATCATCACTCATTATAGTTAACCCACTTTAAAATTTACTATAAGATAGAAATCAAAAGGTTATGTAAAACACCTGCATCTTAGCAATAACAGCTCTATCTGGTATTAAGCCAGCCTGTGCTCACGCCAGCACACTAAATCAATAAATGCACCTTTTTAAATATTTTCCTTAGCCAGGATAACACTCAATAATTATAGCAGTCAGATATTATGCACCTGATATTAATTTGGGGTTGTTGATGATATATTTACTTTAGTAAAAAAACAATAAATACTGCATATAATTTATTGATTACAACCAATTGTTAAACCATGACAATAAATAAGAAAGCATTAAATATCGAACGAAGATACTGTCAAATTTATACTACACATAGGCCTTGCAAATAATATACATTATTTACCTGATTATCTTTTCTGCTAATATTTGCTAAGTGATATCTGCTAAAATATTTTTGTTTACTGTTTTATATAAGCAGGAGGTTACCATGCCATTCAGTGTCGGTCAGGGTTATTTCACAACTTCTATCAGCGCTGAAAGATTTAACGCTATAAAGGAAAGCTCATCCACTCCGGAAATGAGCTTATGGGAAAAAATTAAAGCATGTTTTTTCTCCACGTATCATGCAGATGCCCTTGAATGTATCTTTAAACTTTACCACTATGAGGAGCTGAATTTAACACCGGTACAGGTTCGCGGAGCATATACCAAACTCCGTGCACTAGCCTCGCCGGGATGTAAAGACCAGTTTATTATAGAATCACAAGAGCAAACCGATGAATTGATTATTAAAGGGGATAATAATTCAATTCTTTTATCTGTTAAGGTTGAATGTCATTCGGAAGCTTTTAGCCTCGCCAAAGAAATCAATAAATTATATCCCAAGATAAAAAACACTTCTTTAGGCGACATTAGCAGGCTGGTGATTTTTGGCGACAGTTTGTCTGACTCAATGGGACGCATGTTTGAAAAAACACATCATATGTTACCCTCCTATGGTCAATTCTATGGCGGAAGATTCACTAATGGATTTACCTGGCCTGAGTTTTTATCATCTCCTCAATTTTTAAGTAAGAAGATGATTAATTTTGCCGAAGGGGGAAGTACATCGGCAAGCTATTCATGCTTTAATTGCATAGGCGACTTTGTATCAAATACGGACAGGCAAATTGCATCTTACATTCCTTCCAGCCAGGACCTGGCCATGTTTTTATTAGGAGCCAATGACTATATGACGCTACATAAAGATAATATAGCAATGGTCGTTGAGCAACAAGCTGATGATATTGAAAAAATAATTTCTGAAGGGGTTACTAATATTCTGGTCATGGGAATTCCCAATTTGTCTTCGACTCCCTATGCAGTACATTCTGATGATAAAAGAAAACTTGAAGATGAAAGTTTTGCTCACAATGCCTTGCTGAAAAAGTATGTTACACAATTAAAAGAAAAATACCCGCAGCATAGGATATGCTATTTTGAGACCAGTGATGCATTTAATCAGATAACTGCTGTGGCCAATGGTATAGGTTATGATACGGAAAACGCTTACACTCACCATGGTTATGTTCATATTCCCGGGACTAAAGATCCTCTGCTAGATATAAGTCCGCGATATATCTTTAATGATTCTGTTCATCCAACTCAGGAGATTCATAATTCTTTTGCAATAATACTAGAAAATTTTATAGTTAATCATTATTCTAATGTATAATATCTTACCTACTACTGTACGCTCTGACTGAAACGCTATTCAATATCATAGCGTCAGTGGAGCAAGAATATGATGTTATCTTTACTGGCGATTGACCAATTAGTTGATGCATAGTCTATGTTCAGTAAAACGAAAATGGATATATTTATCGAGGCGCCACGCATTATCATTTTTTTACCTATTATGGTTTATGTCAAACTGACATTCACCTGTCACAGTTTAATATTTTTTCAATGCGTTATAGGTAGTTGTCATGTAAGCAGCATTATATGCTCCGACATTTAATGTGAACCCTGCTACTCCACGTTAAAAGAGGACAGCAATCGTTCAAGGATTTAACAAACGACAGGTGTTATTGTTGATTATATTACCTCCGGTATTGCTGTCTTCTATTCCAGATTTAACCAATTAGGTAATTAATAATCTTAAAGACAGCACTATCGTTTCCCTTATCCAATACACAGAGTTTTTTGCGCGTATTCAGGAGGTCGCTGCAACTAACTTTAAATTTTTCCATGCTTATCTTTTTGCCGCTGTAGTATATCTTATAGGAGTTACCTTTATTGTCATTTTGACCAGACTTTTGGAATGTAGATTACTTCGCCATTACGATCAGGATCGCTGAGTTAGGATACTTAATATACACAGCAGCTTTCATTCTCAGTATACAATTACTCACCCTCCTGATTAATGCTTGCCTAACGATTGCTTCATTGTTTTAATCTCATTGCGAAATTATTTAGTGAGAGAACAATGAAGCATACACAACAATCAGGCGCAAAAGTCTATAACTCATTCACGCTTAGCTTATATGACTGGTGGGTATTAAATATCTCAAACAAATATGCCTGGAAGTGTCCTACTGATACGCGACTACTTCCTTTTTTCCTGCATCATATGGGCGAGACTCACCTGGATATTGGCGTAGGTACAGGTTATTACCTGAAACATGCGCCTGCAACCCATGCCATTTCACTGATGGATTTGAATCCGGATAGCCTGAAAATAGCCGCCAGCCGAGTGGGTGAAACGAAAATCCGCGCCGCACTACAACATGATATTTTCGACACGTTTCCGGCGGACTGGCACGGACGCTTCGATTCCGTTTCTATGTACTATCTGCTGCACTGTTTACCCGGTGAGATGACAACAAAAGCGAAGGCAATTAAAAATGCCGGTATGGCGCTTAAACCAGGCGGCACGCTTTTTGGCGCGACTATCCTGGGCAAAGAGGTTACTCACAATGCCTTTGGCAAGAAATTGATGGCTGTTTACAACAAGAAAGGCATATTCAGCAACACCAATGATTCAGCCGATACGTTACGCAGCGTGTTGGATGAACACTTCGCAAAGGTCACTGTCGAGCAACACGGCACCGTCGCGCTATTTTCCGCGACCTCGCCTCGTTTATCATAGCTGCTTCTCGCCCCGCCCATCGGGCAGAGACATTTTCAGGGTTTAACCCATTGATTAAATATTGGATTACGGGATAGCAATTGTTTATTTTATTTGTCATACAAATAAGTATAATACCCGCTTCCGATGTAGACCCGTTCTCCTTCGCCTGCGTCACGGGTCTCGGTTAGACGCAGGCGTTTTCTGTATGGAATCCCCCCACTGATACATGCCTTGTTTGCCTAAAGCGGTTAACCCCACCTACGGCAAATATCATACTGGAAAGGTCAGGAACGCTTACGCGGCATCATCCGTAACAACGTGTTGTCTTTCCAGAAATAGTGGTGCATCAAAGCTGCGATGGCATGAAGTCCAATAACAAAATAGCCCAGATTCGCCAGCGTGACGTGCCAGGATTTCAGCATATCTACGCGTTCAAAGTTAGCTTCGGCGGCATGGGGCATAGCAATGCCAAATGCGACCCAGGGATTACCGCGGTTATACATCATCACCAGACCAATAACAGGCAGCGCTATAAATAGCAGGTAAATCACCAGATGTCCTAAATGCGCCATTCCGGTCATCATCGGTTTTGGACGAGGAACAATGGGCGGCGTGGGATATTTCAGCCGAATAAACAAGCGTGCCACCATTAAAAGCAAAATAGTGATACCACATGAAACGTGCGTCATATTAAACCAGGGCCGATAACTACGCGGCGCAAAACCGCGTAGTTCCATCGCGGCGTAAGCCACAATAACCAGAAAAAAGACTAACCAGTGAATACCAATTTGCAGGCCGGAATACTTATTGCCCATAGCGCGTCCTGAATGAAAACCGTAAAGCGACAACATAACCAGCTTTTATAAATAATTCATCAAATTTATGAGATAGTGGTCGCACTCGCCCGTTCACCCTCGCAAACGGGCGATTTTTAGCGTAAGGCTCGCTGATTTAACGCATTGCGCAGCGTAGTATCTGCCTGCAATACCTGCCATGCGGTTTCAATATCGCGTGGGATATCAACGTGAATGATAAAATCTTTACCACGCGGCCCATATCCTGTTTCATCGTCACGCAAGCGTGGCAACTCGCCGGCAATCAAAGACAGGTAACGCTCCACCGTCCAGATACCCTCTTCAACATCGGCAAAACGTGTACCGCCATTAAGATGGCGCAGTACCGGAACAAAACCAGGAAAACTCAGCCAGCGCGGCGCATCGGTGTCGTCGTTTGTCACGCGCCGGAACGTCGCCATAGTGCGCCGCTGCATAGTGGGGTCTTGCACAACGATAGCCGTGTTAATGTTTTCTTTCGCCTGACGGAGCAATGCGCAGGAGAAACGGGCATTTTCGCCGCAATTAGTCGACTGATCTTCCAGCCAAATTTTCTCAGCCGGAATATGCCAGAATTGATTCGCGATATCAGCAAGAATAGCGGCTTCAGCGCGTCCGGTTGTTCGAATAGTGTGGTAGCGCGGATGCCGGGCGATCGCGGAGTACAAAAACGGCGTTGAATGACCAATGCCGCCGCTAATCAGTAAAGGAACACCCTGCGCTTTGGCGATGCGACAGGCCGCGTCGATAGTGGGGATCACCGCATTGCCCGCCAGGACGACGCAATCCGACGAATAAGGTTGTTCGCCGGAAAAATCATTTTGCGCCAGCCACTGTCCGACGGTATTCACCGCCAGCAATGTTTCCGCAGAGAGCGCCGGAAATGGCGTTGTATTCATAATTCCTCCTTTTTGTTCCGAACTTGTACCGGATCTCTTTGAAAGACGTCGTCGCCTGGCTTTTTAGGCCGTAATCTGATCCATGGCCTGTAAAATACGCTTATCGGAAATAGGATAAGGCGTACCGAGCTGTTGCGCGAAATAACTGACACGCAGTTCTTCAATCATCCAACGGATCTCTTTAACATCATCATCTTCGCGACGCGCTGGAGGCAATTTATTTATCCATTGTTGCCACGCCTGCTGGACGCTTTCGACTTTCAGCATTTGCGCCCGATCGCGGTGCGGATCGACAGCCAGTTTCTCCAGCCGCTTTTCAATTGCCTGCAGATAACGCAGCGTATCGCCGAGACGTTTAAAGCCGTTGCCAGTCACAAAACCACGATATACCAGACCGCTTATCTGCGCCTTGATATCGGAAAGCCCCAACGCCATGCTCATATCCACCCGCCCTTTCAGACGCTTATTGATGTTGAATACGGTCGTCAGGATCCGCTCAACCTGCTTCGCGATATCCACCACTGTATCATTCAGCCCGGCGCGTACCTTTTCGTGCAGCGCGGTGAAACCTGCTTCGCTCCACACCGGTCCGCCGTTGGCATCTATCAGCTTATCTACCCCGCAGGCGATACAGTCATCAATCAACTCCAGTACTTTGCCGTACGGGTTAAAGTACAGCCCCAGCTTGGCTTTATTCGGCAATTTCTCATGCAGATACTTAATCGGTGAAGGAATATTGAGCAACAGCAGACGGCGTAAACCGCACCACATCGCCTGTTGTTGTTCCAGCGGATTATCGAACAATTTAATCGCGACGCTGTCACGCTCATCCACTAACGCCGGCCACGCCTTCACTTTGTAATTACCGCGTTTCTGTTCGTAGCTTTCCGGCAACGCACCGAAACTCCAGATATGCAGTCCGCTCTGCTCGATGCCGTCATCCGCCACTGCCGAGAGCGTCTCCTGCACTTTACCTTTCAGCGCATTTTTAAGCCCGGCGAGCGAACGCCCTTCCTGCAGTTTCTTGTTTTTGTCATTCACGACGCGAAACGTGATTTTCAGATGCTCGGGCACCTGATCCCAATGCCAGTCTTCCCGATCGACCGTGACGCCGGTCATCCGGCGCAGTTCACGCTCCAGAGCGTCCAGCAGCGGCAGCTCCAGCGGCGTTACGCGACCTAAAAACGCTTCCGCATAGTTTGGCGCCGGAACAAAGTTGCGACGTACCGGTTTTGGCAGCGATTTAATCAGCGCAATAACTAATTCACGGCGTAACCCTGGAATCTGCCATTCAAAACCGCTCTCGTCTACCTGGTTTAGTAGCGGCAACGGAATATGGACGGTCACGCCGTCAGCATCCGCGCCCGGTTCAAACTGATAGCTCAGACGCAGCTTGAGATTGCCCTGATGCCAGAAGTTCGGGTAATCCAGTTTGCTGATTTTTTCCGCGCCTTCTTTGATCAGCATACTTTTTTCAAAGTTGAGCAGATCCGGCGTTTCGCGGCTGACTTTTTTCCACCAACTATCAAAGTGGCGGGCGGAAATAACGTCATGACTAATACGCTGGTCATAAAACTCAAACAGAGTATCGTCATCCACCAGGATATCGCGGCGGCGAGATTTGTGCTCAAGTTCCTCGACTTCCGCACGCAATTTTAGATTCTCACGGAAGAAGGCATGACGGGTTTGCCAGTCCCCCTCCACCAGCGCATGGCGGATAAACAACTCGCGACACAACGCTGGGTCAATCTGGCTGTAATTCACTTTGCGCGCGGCGACAATCGGCAGGCCGTAGACAGTTACTTTTTCCGTCGCCATCACCGCGCCTTGCGCTCGCTCCCAGTGCGGTTCGCTATATGAACGTTTAATCAGGTGCTGGGCTACCGGTTCCACCCATTCTGGCTCAATGCGGGCAGCGATGCGCCCCCACAAACGGCTGGTCTCCACCAGTTCTGCGACCATTGTCCATTTCGGCGGTTTTTTGAATAAACCGGATCCCGGGAAAATAGAGAATCGGGCGTTACGCGCGCCGGTGTACTCTTGCTTATCGGCATCTTTCATCCCGATATGCGACAACAGCCCCGTTAACAACGCAACGTGAATTTCCCGGTACTCTGCGGGTTCGCTGTTTACCGATATCCCCAGTTCTTTTACCACCTGACGCAGTTGGGTATAGATATCCTGCCACTCACGCACGCGTAAATAGTTCAGATAGTCAGTGCGACACAGACGGCGGAATTGATTCGACGACAGTGCCTTTTGCTGCTCGCCGAGGTAATTCCACAGGTTGACAAACGCCAGGAAATCGGACTCCTTATCCTGGAAGCGCCGGTGTTTCTCATCGGAAGCCTGTTGCTTGTCCGCAGGGCGCTCGCGTGGGTCCTGAATAGAGAGCGCGGAAGTAATGATCATCGCTTCGCGTACACAGCCATGCTTTTGCGCTTCCAGAACCATACGCGCCAGTCGCGGGTCGACCGACAACTGGGATAATTTTCGGCCCAGCGGCGTCAGCTTATATACCGTCTGCTGTCCGTCGGCGGTAATCGCCCCCAGCTCTTCCAACAAACGCACGCCATCCTGAATATTGCGCTTATCCGGCGCTTCGACAAACGGGAAGGCGGCAATGTCACCCAGCCCCAGGGCGGTCATCTGCAAAATAACCGACGCCAGGTTGGTACGCAGGATTTCCGGGTCGGTAAATTCCGGACGCGACAGAAAGTCGTCTTCGGAATACAGACGAATGCAGATCCCTTCCGATACACGCCCGCAACGCCCTTTACGCTGGTTGGCGGAAGCCTGTGAGATCGGTTCAATCGGCAGGCGCTGCACTTTGGTGCGGTAGCTGTAGCGGCTGATGCGCGCCGTACCAGGATCGATCACATACTTGATCCCCGGCACCGTCAGCGAGGTTTCCGCCACGTTAGTCGCCAGCACGATACGGCGTCCGCTGTGCGACTGGAAAACGCGGTTCTGTTCGCTGTTCGACAAGCGTGCATACAGCGGCAACACTTCGGTATGCCGTAAGTTCAGCTTGTTCAGGGCGTCGGCGGTATCGCGGATTTCCCGCTCTCCGCTCATAAAAATCAGGATATCGCCGGGACTTTCACGTCCCAGTTCATCAACGGCGTCGAAAATTGCCTGTAACTGATCGCGTTCAGTGTCGTCAGCCTCTTCCACGATGGGGCGATAACGAACTTCTACGGGATACGTTCGGCCAGAGACTTCGATAATCGGCGCGTTATTAAAGTGGCGCGAGAAGCGTTCCGGGTCGATGGTCGCAGAAGTAATAATCACTTTCAGATCGGGGCGACGCGGCAGAAGCTCTTTCAGATAGCCGAGCAAGAAGTCAATATTCAGGCTGCGTTCATGCGCTTCATCAATAATGATGGTGTCATACTGCATCAATAGCCTGTCCTGCTGGATTTCCGCCAGCAGGATACCGTCCGTCATCAGCTTGACCATGGTGTTGCTACTGACATGATCGCTGAAACGAACTTTATACCCGATGCAGCCGCCCGGCTCCGTTTGCAGCTCTTCGGCAATACGGTTAGCCACAGTGCGCGCCGCCAGACGGCGCGGCTGCGTATGGCCAATAAGTCCTTTAATTCCGCGCCCCAGTTCCATACAAATTTTCGGCAACTGGGTGGTTTTACCAGAACCGGTTTCCCCTGCCACGATCACAACCTGATGGTCGCGAACCGCTTCCAGGATGTCCTGTTTCTTCTGGCTAACAGGCAGGTTTTGCGGATAAGTGATTGGGGGCCGCGCCGCTTCACGCAGGACGACTTGCGCCGCAGCCTGTTCAATTTCTTTCGCCATCGTCTGATAAATGGCCTGTTGCGCATCAGGATTTTTCACTTTCTTCACGCCATGCAGGCGACGGGCAAAGCGCTGCCGGTCGCGCAGCATCAGCAAATCCAGCCGCTGCTGTAACATATGAAGCGTCAACGTAGATTGTTCTGTCATAAGGATCTTTGGCAGCATTCTGCCTGTTTAAAATCGTTTTAAATGATAGGTATAGAGTACCACACTGGGGCTTTTTGTGCGTTGTTCAATAATTTCGAACAAAGGGTTCGATATATTGCGCTATCTCTGCCGCGCAATTGTGAATAAAGTGTCAACAAGCAACGGGGAACGCCCCTTCAAACACATAAAAGGAAACACCCATGAGCAAGGTATTAGTTCTTAAATCCAGTATTCTGGCAGGGTACTCTCAGTCTGGTCAGTTGACTGACTATTTTATTGAACAATGGCGCGAAAAACACGTGGCAGATGAAATTACTGTCCGCGATCTGGCGGCCAACCCTGTTCCGGTGCTGGATGGCGAACTGGTGGGCGCGATGCGTCCGGGCGATGCGCCTTTAACGCCACGTCAACAGGACGCTCTGGCGCTGTCCGATGAACTCATTGCTGAACTGAAAGCCCACGACGTCATCGTTATTGCGGCGCCGATGTACAATTTCAATATCCCGACGCAACTGAAAAACTATTTCGACCTGATTGCCCGCGCTGGTGTCACCTTCCGCTATACCGAAAAAGGCCCGGAGGGTCTGGTAACTGGCAAACGCGCGGTGGTTCTCTCCAGCCGCGGCGGTATCCATAAAGACACCCCGACGGATTTGATTGCGCCTTACCTGAAAGTGTTCCTCGGTTTTATCGGTATCACTGACGTGAATTTTGTCTTTGCCGAAGGTATTGCCTACGGGCCGGAAGTGGCGGCTAAAGCCCAGTCAGATGCAAAAGCCGCGATTGACAGCGTCGTGGCTGCCTAAACATTTTCACCTCCCGTTTCGACGGGAGGTAGCTTCTTCGGTTCGTAGCGCAAATATCCTACCACGCCGTTACTATCGCCATCGCTGGGATGCGTTACCCCATCATTGACTTCAACGCAGGCGAAATCAAAAGGCGACACATTTTCAATACACGCCACATTGACCCCATATTGATCGGGATTGGATCGGCGCTGATGAAAAGTATATATCCCGCATACCGAACAGAAAAAATGCACCGCCTTGCCCGTATTGAAGCGATATTCGGTAAGTTTATCCTGCCCCTTTACCACCTTAATGCCCGATAGCGGCGCAGACACTGTCACCGCCCCGCGCATCCGGCAAAACGAACAGTTACAGCGCCTGGCAGTATGAAAGCCATCGCTAAGTTGAACGGTAAACACGACGCTGCCACAATGGCATGCAGCAGATAAGTTTTCAGATGTCATACCCGGTTACTCTCGCACATAGTGATACCAGTCAACAGTATAGAAATGGCGTTTCCGGTTCGCCTAATTTAAGTACGACCTCCGTATGTCTGTTGTTGAAGCTCAAGCAGGCTGTGCCTGAGATCGTCCATAAATTGCTTTTTTCACCATGCGCGCCGGTAAAAATAAGAAGACATAAACCGGGATAAACACCACGAACATGCCGTACCAGCCAATTCCAATCAGCCAATAATTGATGGGAATCGCAATGAATATCCACAACAGCGGCATTCGGTCAGAATGACGGGAGGGAACCAGCGTCAGAAATTCTTTTAGCGCCATAAAACTGAGTAACGCAAAAAAGGTCAATGCCAGCCAGGTCGGACTCAATAGCGCCAGCGAAAACAGAATAATGATTAGCCACCAGGTCCGAATGCGTAGCGTCAATTCGCGCCAGTCCTTATCAGGACGACGCCACACCAGAATTTGATTTACCAGAGTGGCAACCAGCAAAAGCGCAAAGATGACGAGCAGGGATTCTTCGAGCAGCATCATTTGACACTCACCGAAATTAATGCGCTTCGACAACGGTTTACTATCGTCCAAAGCAGCAGTACGAGAGCAATACTCCAGACTATATTGCTCCACTGCGCCGCCTGAGGCCAAACGGTCAGCGCCAGCCCCCCTGCGCCAAACACCAGCACTCTGTCACTTTTGCCAAACGGTCCGACATAACTACGCACGCCGTTGATCGTTTGCGCTAATATTCCGCAAAACTCACTCATCACCATCGCCAGGAGCATGGCGAGCACTAATGGCGCGCTGCTGTCAGCCAGAAAAAGAAACGGCAGGTAAAGCGCGATGTCTGAAATCACATCGCCCGTTTCATTCAGAATGGAGCCTAAACGAGATTGCTGGCCGCATTCGCGCGCTAACATACCATCCAGCGCGTTGAGCGCCATGCGCACAAATAACACGATGGGCAACAGAAAATACAGGGGCCATACAATCAATATCAGGCCGGTCGCAATTGAGAGGACCATAGCGGAAAGGGTGATCTGATTGGCTGTAATATGATGCCGATATAGCCAGGCCATTACGGGGCGAAGCAGCGCCTGAAAAGCAGGTTTAACTTGATAAAGCGTCATCGATATTCTCTAAAAAATGACTCAACGCGAGACACTCCATCAGAGATGACGCCGCACGGCTATCCTAATTCCCGCGCAAACGGCTAAATTCAGAAATTACCAAATAAAAATGCATTTTGCGGTGAAAAAGTTGGCAGGAAGTGGCTATTTACGCAGCCATTTACCATTAATCCCCTGTACATATTCTCCCGGTCTGGCGCGCTCAACCAGTTTTTGTCCGGCCATCTTCGCCACCTCGTCTACTGGAAGATGATTGCTATCCGCTAACTGCTGATAACTGGCGCGACGGGCGCGATTAATATCAAGCACCAGTTTCTGGGTTTCAGCATCATTTTTTAAGGCCACCAGATAACCATTCAGCGTTTCCCCTACCCGACCCTGCGTGCGTGCCTCATCCAGGGTTAAGGCCCACACAGACGATGTGAGCAAACTCAACGTCAGCCCCCATAATATTAAATACTTTTTCATCATGGCCTCAGAATAGATCGCTGCGTGATTTCAAAAGTTCTTCAACATCTTTATCCACTTTGATGTGAATTTCATGCTCGATCTTTACATTCATATTGATGGTAATCGGCTGTTCAGGCGCCGCGACTTCAATACGTGGCGTGCAGCTCACCACCATAAATGACGCAAACACTGACAGCATGACAATGATCATTTTCATTATTTATCCTCACAGTCTTCGTCTTTCCGGCAAGGAGGTTGCGGCAACGCTGTATTTTGTTCAAGCCATGCCTGTAAATTGTCGCCAAAACGCAAACTGCGCCACAGCGTAAACACATTTTCTTCATGGGTATAGTTCAAATTAACGATCGCGGTTTTACCATCCACGCGGCTTTTGCCGGTAATGGCCGCCTGCATCGTGAGTACGCCCAGGTTATCAACGTTAATTTTTGTCCATGAATGCGTAATCTCCATATAACGTAGCCAGTTAATGGCCGAGCCTGCCGTGACATTATCTTTTACCACCGCATCCGCAGTATTTTTATCGATACGCAACGTCATTGACCCTGGATTGGTAAGCCAGCCATCTTTGATTATCCATTTTTCATTGTTCAGCCACAGCGGCAGCGCGCCGCTTACCGGACCAGACATGGCGAATTGCTTCGGATTTATGGCGCTAATCAATTCGCTGGATGAGATATTCTGCACCCGTAAAAGCGCCGGATCGTGCTGCGGCATCCGCAACTGTTTCATAATGATTTTACCGCCCAGCACGTCTACGCTGACATCGCTTAGCAGTAATGGATTCGACTCACTCCAGGGATAACCTCCCTGTAAATCGGCGGTGATATTTTTCGCCGTGACCTGGTTTACTATCTCGGCAATACGCAGCGAGACGGGGCCACGCGTGCCTAATTGCCACGCGCCTTGATGGAAGCGAAACGGCAGGATGAAATCGACGCCGTTGATTTTGTTATCCGGCATCCAGGCGTTACCGCCTTTTAATACGCCGTGTCCTCCCGCTTCAAACCCCTGCCCCTGTGCCGCGGAAAAGGCAACCTGCGCATACAATGAGCCTTCGCGCAGCGTCATTTTCCAGTCCGGCGGGAGCAGCGGCTGAAAAACGATAAGCGATTGCTTCGGCCACCAGGCCTGTCCGCGAAGGCGTTCGCCATCCCAGCGTCCATTCAGCCGTACCGGCCCTATCGCCCCCGCCCGAAGATCGCCTTTAAACTGGAACAGGGTCGGTTCGCGACCTTCGACGCTAAAATTAACGGTAGAAGGCGGCAGCACGCTTCCGCTGGTAAATATGGTTTTTCCCGCCTCCAGAGACAGCGCGCCCTGTAACGACGGTGTTTTGTCGTCACGAACCCAGACAATGGGTTTATCCAGGATCAGTCTTGGCGATGTGACAGTCATCGCGCCATATTGCAACCGATCAAAACCGGTAGACAGACTGGTCAGCCGGATGGTGTTATCGCGCCATTCGCCCTGCCCGGCGATATCCCAACGGGCGTGCATTGGCGTAAAGCTTCCTTGCCCCCAATAGCGCCAGCGCCAGCGCCCTGCATCGGGGAGAAAATCATTCGCAAGACCATCAAGATGAAGAACGAAATCGCCCATTTCATTTTCATGCGCCCGTAAAATAGCCTGTAACCGACCATCCACGCCGCGCTGCGTCACCCTGACGCCCGCCAGCGGCCAACGAATTTCATCAATATCTAACGCATCAATCACCCGTCCGCGTGAACGCAGCAATGCGCCTGGCGCAAAAGCGAGCTGCGGATCCGCCAGGCTGCCGCGGAGCATGGCGGGCAAAACGGCATAAAAGATTAAATCCTTCTGTTTGGCCTCGCCAGTAAGCTGTATAGGCATTGCACTGCTATCCATGCTGAGTTTTCCCGGCCCGATAGTCAGTACAGCGTTCGCTTTCCCTGCATCGCCATGGGTCAGTATATTCAGGCGACCGCTGACCCGCGCATTGTCCAGCCCTGCCTGCCAGTTATCGATATTAAAAGCCAGACGTCCGCTCAGTGGGAATCCCCGGTATGGCCAGTTCCAGCGGCCATCACTGATGGTCAGCCGCTGGCGCGTTACCGCCCACGGGAGATCGAGAATTGGGTCAGGATTGCCTCGCGCCATCACGATGAGTTGTCCGGCGTTATCACGCCATTCCAGTTCCGCATCCACCAGCGACGGTTCCTGCGGCAAACGCAACGTCGCCGCCGCATGACCGCTGACCGGCAGGCCATCCGGTACTAGCGGCAACGTAAACTCCCCCGCCAGACTGACAGGAGGTTGGTTCGCCAGCGCGGCGATCTCCAGTTGGCTCACCGTCAACGCCTGACCGTGTAGCTGCCCCTGAAATTTTACTTTTTCGCCCTGATAACGTATCTGCTGAACGACTGGTGTCATGGAGATCGCCAGTTTCCCCTGCCATTCCGGCCAGGGCGCGAGAATGACATTATCGATGTTAATCCAGGTATTTGGCAGCATTGACTGCCACTGCGCCAGGGTACGCGGCGCGGCGGGAGAGGCTTCCGAGGCCGGCAATTTCGCCAGGCACGCGGCATCCAGTTCCAGGCTTTTGATGTTCAGCAACCACCGACTGGGGTGCGTCAGTTCCGCCTGGGTAATATGGGCTAACGGACAATCATTCACCAGATAGCGAAGATCGGGGATCACTACCCCATGACGCGTCAGGCGAGGACTTTCTTCCAGGGCGATACGGGTGCCGACAGGTAGCCAGATTCCAGCCAGAGTGGGAACCCACAGTCCCAGGGTCATCAGCAGCGTCAGCGGCACAAGAAACAGCAGTAACAGTAGCGCAAGGGCGGCTTTATATTTACCCTTCATGGGCCAATAATTTCCTGATTTAACGAAAAATTAAGTCGGCTATCCTTTTATTTTGGCATGATTGCCCGTACATAGCCTAGTAGTTCATGTTGAAAACGGGTAATGCGTTATGATCATTGCGGGGCCACATGCCTGCCATTTAAGGTATCCGGGGGAGTGATAGCCTAAAATTATTCATTATATGTATGACTATCAATTATTTTTGATTTTTTGTAAGATAATTTTAATCGTATTTATGTGATTCTAACATCACTGGAGAAGGTCATATGAAACTCGCCGTCTATAGTACCAAACAGTATGACAAGAAATATCTACAGCAGGTGAACAAAGCGTTCGGTTTTGAACTGGAGTTTTTTGATTTTCTGCTGACGGAAAAAACGGCGAAAACTGCCAATGGGTGCGAAGCGGTTTGTATCTTCGTTAATGATGACGGGAGCCGCCCGGTACTGGAAGAGCTGAAAAAACACGGTGTGAAATACATCGCGCTGCGTTGCGCCGGATTTAATAATGTCGACCTGGATGCCGCTAAAGAGCTGGGTTTGCAGGTGGTGCGCGTTCCGGCTTATTCACCGGAAGCTGTCGCCGAACATGCGGTTGGCATGATGATGACATTGAACCGCCGTATTCACCGTGCTTATCAACGCACCCGCGATGCTAACTTTTCTCTGGAAGGACTAACCGGCTTTACAATGCACGGAAAAACCGCTGGCGTCATTGGTACCGGTAAAATCGGCGTTGCCGCGCTACGTATCCTGAAAGGCTTCGGAATGCGTTTACTGGCGTTTGATCCCTACCCCAGCGCCGCTGCGCTCGACCTCGGCGTAGAGTATGTGGATCTGCAAACGTTGTTTGCCGAATCGGACGTGATTTCCCTGCACTGCCCGCTCACGCCGGAAAACTACCATTTGCTGAACCATGCGGCATTCGATCAAATGAAAGATGGCGTTATGGTCATTAATACCAGCCGTGGCGCGCTGATTGATTCCCAGGCGGCTATCGACGCTCTGAAGAATCAGAAAATCGGCTCGCTGGGAATGGACGTGTATGAAAACGAACGCGACCTGTTCTTTGAAGACAAGTCAAACGATGTTATCCAGGATGATGTTTTCCGCCGCCTGTCGGCCTGTCATAACGTACTGTTTACGGGGCACCAGGCATTCCTGACGGCAGAAGCGTTGATCAGCATCTCTGAAACCACGTTACAAAACTTAAGCCAGCTTGAGAAGGGCGAAACCTGCCCGAACGCGCTGTTCTAATCCTGTCGCTCCCCTGCGCACAGGGGAGCATTTTCGGATAACCCCTGAAGATCTATCCGGTCATATCATTACCATAGTCAGTGTTAACTATCAGATTACAGAGAGTATCAATGAAGAAAATCGTCACGCTGGTCGCCCTGAGTTTCATGATGACGGGTTGTGTGAGCAGTGGAAAAGTGTCCGTCAAACGCGAGCAGTTGGAACACCACCGCTTTGTTCTGGAAAGCGTAAACGGTAAAACAGTCACTGGCCCGGAGCTTAGCTTTGGCGAGGACATGACGGTATCCGGCAAAATGTGCAATCAATTCACCGGCGAAGCAAAACTGTCGGATGGCGAGTTAAAAGTGAAAAACGTAGCGATGACCCGTATGGTGTGCGCCGATCCGCAGCTTAATGCGTTGGACAGCATCATCAGCGAGGTCTTCAGCAAAGGCGCGCAGGTGGATTTAACCGCAAACCAATTAACGCTGGCGACGGCGAAAACAACGCTGATGTTTAAGCTGGCGGATTTAGCACACTAAACCATTGTGCGAAGAGTTATATGCGCCAGGTGAAACGTCGCGCTTAATAACTCCCGCAGCTCCCGGCGGCAAGCGACTGTTCGTTACAACGTTTGCCGTTAGGAAGCGCGCACATAGCAATCACTGAACCATCAAGCTGCCGGGCTGCTGAAAGCGAGCCGCCAATCATAGCGCAATTCGCCTCTCCGGCGCTGGACATCGCCGCTTTCATCCCTGGCGAAACATGTGCCGCGGTTGCCTGCTGAACAGGTTCGCTACTGCAAGCCGACAATAATAACGCGGCACATCCCACCCAAAACGCTGCGCGCATTTCTCTCCCCTCTAGTTTATCCATCCAAATGACACCGCCCTAAATAATAGGTAGCAGAGTTTGACGCGTCGAGAGGCAACGCGCGCATTTATGCGGTTCATTAACATTTATTGGCAATTTCTTACTTCTTTTCGGCGAGAAACCGTCATTCTCCTCCCGCCAGGGACACAAAAGTGAAAATGGGGCTTGAAGGGCTTTGCTAAAATAAAGGGATAACTACAGGATGCGCTCACGATGATGCGTGTCCCTCTTTTTTGCGCAATGTAAGGGTGTCGTATGCAAACTATTGACGGTAATGGCGCGGTAGCGTCGGTGGCGTTCCGTACCAGCGAGATTATCGCCATTTACCCGATTACGCCCAGTTCGACAATGGCTGAACAAGCGGATGCCTGGGCGGGTAATGGGGTTAAAAATGTCTGGGGCGATACGCCGCGTGTGGTAGAGATGCAGTCGGAAGGCGGCGCCATCGCTGCAGTTCACGGCGCGTTACAAACCGGCACGCTTTCTACGTCATTTACATCGTCGCAGGGGCTGCTGCTGATGATTCCAACGCTGTATAAACTGGCGGGACAGCTCACGCCGTTTGTACTGCACGTTGCCGCGCGCACCGTCGCCACACACGCGCTCTCTATTTTTGGCGACCATTCCGATGTGATGGCGGTCCGCCAGACAGGCTGCGCGATGTTATGCGCCGCCAGCGTTCAGGAAGCGCAGGATTTTGCGCTAATCGCGCATAGGGCTACGCTGAAAAGCCGCGTTCCGTTTATTCATTTTTTTGATGGCTTCCGTACATCGCATGAAATCAACAAAATTATACCGCTAACGGATGAAACCATTCTGAACCTGATGCCGCAGGCGGAGATCGACGCTCACCGCGCCCGCGCGCTGAATCCGGAACATCCGGTGATTCGTGGAACTTCAGCGAATCCGGATACGTATTTCCAGTCTCGCGAAGCGACCAATCCGTGGTACAACGCCGTTTATGATAATGTTGAAGAGGCGATGAAGGCATTTGGCGACGCTACGGGCCGCCAGTACCAGCCATTTGAATATTATGGCCATCCTCAGGCTGAACGCGTCATTATTATGATGGGGTCCGCCCTCGGCACCTGCGAAGAGGTCGTGGATGCGCTGCTTGTCCGCGGAGAAAAGGTCGGCGTTCTGAAAGTCCGTCTGTTCCGCCCCTTCTCCGCCAAACACTTGTTACAGGCATTACCGGAAACCGTTCGCGCTATCGCCGTGCTGGATCGCACTAAAGAGCCAGGCGCGCAGGCCGAGCCGCTTTATCTGGACGTGATGACCGCACTGGCGGAGGCCTTTAATAATGGCGAGCGCGAAACGTTGCCGCGCACCATTGGCGGCCGTTATGGACTATCATCCAAAGAGTTCGGCCCGGCGTGTGTACTGGCGGTCTTTAATGAACTCAGCCGTGCGAAACCCAAGCCACGGTTTACGGTGGGTATTTATGACGACGTCACTCACCTCTCGCTGCCATTACCGGAAAATACCCTGCCCGGCAGCGCTAAACTTGAAGCGTTATTTTACGGTCTGGGAAGCGACGGCAGCGTATCCGCCACGAAAAATAATATTAAAATTATCGGCAACTCCACGCCGTGGTATGCGCAAGGTTATTTCGTTTATGACTCGAAAAAAGCAGGCGGCCTCACGGTATCGCACCTGCGCGTCAGCGAAAAACCGATTCGTTCCGCCTATTTAATTTCACAGGCGGACTTTGTCGGCTGCCACCAATTACAATTTATCGATAAGTATCAAATGGCGGAGCGCCTGAAGCCAGGCGGTATCTTCCTGCTTAACACGCCGTACAGCGCCGACGAGGTCTGGTTGCGTTTGCCACAAGAAGTTCAGGCGGTGCTGAATCAGAAAAAGGCGCGTTTTTACGTGGTTAACGCGGCGAAAATCGCCCGCGAATGCGGACTTGGCGCACGCATCAATACCGTCATGCAGATGGCTTTCTTCCACCTGACGCATATTCTTCCGGGCGATAGCGCCCTGGTTGAGCTGCAGGGCGCTATCGCCAAAAGCTATAGCAGCAAAGGTCAGGATCTGGTTGAGCGTAACTGGCAGGCATTGGCGCTGGCGCAGGCATCGCTGGCGGAAGTGCCGTTGCAGGCGGTTAATCCGCACAGCGCGCATCGCCCGCCGGTCGTCTCCGACGCCGCGCCGGATTTCGTGAAAACCGTTACCGCCGCCATGTTGGCGGGCCTCGGCGACGCACTGCCTGTTTCCGCCCTGCCGCCGGACGGAACATGGCCGATAGGCACCACCCGCTGGGAAAAACGCAATATCGCCGAAGAGATTCCTGTCTGGAAAGAGGAGCTATGTACGCAATGTAATCACTGCGTCGCCGCCTGCCCTCACTCGGCGATTCGTGCGAAAGTCGTCTCCCCGCAAGCGATGGAAAATGCGCCGGCCAGCCTGCATTCTCTGGACGTAAAGTCCCGCGATATGCGCGGCCAGAAATATGTGCTGCAAGTCGCGCCGGAAGACTGCACTGGCTGTAATTTATGCGTAGAGGTCTGTCCGGCTAAAGATCGGCAAAATCCAGAGGTCAAGGCGATTAACATGATGTCGCGTCTTGAGCATGTGGAAGAAGAGAAAGTAAATTACGACTTCTTCCTGGACCTACCGGAAATCGATCGCAGCAAACTGGAACGAATTGATATTCGCACATCGCAGCTTATTACGCCGCTGTTTGAATATTCCGGCGCCTGTTCCGGCTGCGGTGAAACGCCGTATATTAAACTGCTGACTCAGTTATATGGCGACAGAATGTTAATCGCTAACGCCACGGGGTGTTCCTCTATTTACGGCGGTAATTTGCCCTCAACGCCTTATACCACCGATGCCAACGGACGCGGCCCGGCATGGGCGAATTCGTTATTTGAAGATAACGCGGAATTTGGCCTCGGTTTCCGTCTGAGCGTGGATCAGCACCGGGCGCGCGTCATGCGTTTACTGGCGCAATTCGCCGATCGCATTCCGGCGGAATTAAACGATGCGCTGCATGCCGAAGCAACGCCTGACGTTCGGCGTGAGCAGGTCGCCGCATTACGCCAACACCTGAAATCGGTTGCGGGCGCAGAGGAACTGTTAAAGGATGCTGATGCGCTGGTAGAAAAATCAATCTGGCTGATTGGCGGCGATGGTTGGGCATACGACATCGGCTTTGGCGGTTTGGATCATGTGTTAAGCCTGACGGAGAATGTCAATATTCTGGTTCTGGATACGCAGTGTTATTCCAATACTGGCGGCCAGGCGTCGAAGGCAACGCCGCTTGGCGCCGTCACTAAGTTTGGCGAACATGGCAAGCGTAAAGCCCGTAAAGATCTTGGCGTCAGCATGATGATGTATGGTCATGTTTATGTCGCACAAATTTCGCTGGGCGCGCAGTTAAACCAGACGGTGAAAGCCATCCAGGAGGCCGAAGCCTGGCCAGGGCCGTCGCTGATCATTGCCTATAGCCCCTGTGAGGAACATGGTTACGATCTGGCGCTAAGCCATGACCAGATGCGCCAGTTAACGGCGACCGGTTTCTGGCCGTTATACCGCTTTGATCCCCGCCGTGCGGATGAAGGCAAGCCGCCGCTGGCGCTGGACTCTCGGCCACCGTCAGATGCGCTTGCGGAAACGTTGCTTAATGAACAGCGTTTCCGTCGCCTGAATGCGCAACAGCCTGAAGTGGCTGAGAAGTTATGGCGAGATGCCGCATTGGATTTGCAAAAACGCTATGACTTTCTTGCCTTGCTGGCAGGAAAAGCGGAAAAACCCGGCGCAGATTAAAAAATATTCTAAGGATTAACCTGGAAACAAAAAAGCCCGAACATCCGTTCGGGCTTGTCAATTTATACGCTGGAAAGCAAAGGTTAACGCAATGGCCCAGCGACAAAATGAATATGTGACAATAAAGGCATATAACAGGCGTAGAATATCGTAACCGAATGATATTGTATAATTTTTATTTCGTATAATACTCCCAAAAGCATTCGTATAAATTATATCTATTACACTGCGAATTATTTCATTAATTATTGAATTAAACGGTAACATCTCTTTTTAGGTCTTTCCTGACAAGGCAGAAATAACGTTTTAACGTCAACTCGCTGATTATTTACGGGGAATGCGCTTAATATTACGCCGTCCTCTCCTGTTGGTAGTCCCCGCAGAGTATCGTGGAGCAGCACCTAAAATGTGACGTATGTCATTGTACATAAAGTGCCATTAGGGAGTAAAATTTCAGGGGATACTTAAACAGGAGGTTTTATGAACAGAACGATTCTTGTACCCATCGATATTTCAGATTCAGAATTAACTCAACGCGTGATTTCGCATGTTGAAGCCGAAGCAAAGATTGACGACGCTAAAGTGCACTTT
>JGI2924J29684_1078024_pt1 | contig 28285 bp, 26 predicted proteins | sample BenlonsequencITS_FD_29684 | JGI IMG/M metagenome (IMG submission 29684)
AAGGCGCGCAGCGTTGCGGATTCGGCTCGTGAAGAAATTGCTTCTTTGCTGGGCTGTGAACCTATCGAGGTTGTGTTTACCGCGTCCGGCACGGAGGCAGATAACCTCGCTGTGCAGGGGTTATTCCACGCATCGCCTCTCAATCGGATTATTTCTACGCCGATCGAGCACCCCGGGATTCTGGAAACCGTCAAGGCTCTAGAACTTGGCGGGGCAGAGGCGGAGCTCATGCCGATCGGTCCAGATGGACGAGTGTCTTCCTTCGAAGCGCTGGACAAGCCTGCCGCGGTTGCCACTATGATGTGGGCGAACAATGAGACCGGCGCGATTCAGCCGGTTTCTGAGTTCATCGCCGCCGCGCAGGCGTCCGGCACGCCAACACACATCGATGCGGTTCAGGTCGTTGGCCATCTGCCGGTCAATTTTGATGAGCTCGGCGCCACCACTTTGGCTGCCTCCGCGCACAAATTCGGTGGACCACGTGGCGTCGGCCTGCTGTTGGTGAGGCGCTCACCAGCACCTTCAGCCGTATTGCACGGAGGTGGTCAGGAGCGCGGCATCCGTCCAGGCACCCTTGATGTCGCCGGCGCAGCTGCCACCGCAGCCGCATTACGCGAAGCAGTGGCCGAGCTTGACGGCGAAGCCACCCGCCTGCGCGGACTTAAAAAGATGCTTCTCGACGCCATCCTCCACACCATCCCCAACGTACTGGTCCACACCACCGAACCATCCCTGCCAGGACACCTGCATCTCTCCTTCCCAGGAGCAGAAGGCGATAGTTTGATCATGCTGCTCGACTCCTTGCGGATCGAAGCCTCCACAGGTTCGGCCTGCTCCAACGGTGTAAACCGTGCCAGCCACGTCCTTTTGGCCATGGGAATTTCCGAAACCGACGCCCGTGGTGCCATCCGATTCACCCTCGGAAGAACCACCACTGAAGAATCCATCAAGGCAGTGATCGCCGTGATCGAAGACGTAGTGACCAGGGCTCGTACTGCGGGAATGGCTTTTTAGCGACCGTAAATCGCATAGTGCAGTTCCGTTGCCAGCGGGCAGATCACCTGCTGGTGCGACAGCGGAACATTTTGGCAGTCGCCAACAACGGGAGATCCTGTTGACAGCACGATCGCACCAAAAAGTCCGTGAAACATCACGGTTTCTTGGGAACGATTCAACCCAGTCGATGTCATGGTTGGTCCATAGGGATCCACCATGTCGTGTTCTGGAAAGTGCGAGGAAATCGTGTTGGCCTGGGCACTTGGAGCGAACAGCACAGCGCTAGCGATAGTCACAGCAGCGATTGTTGATAAGTATTTCTTGATCATTGTTCAAACATTAATGGTTTATGCTGATTGATTCTCCGCAAGGCGAGACAAAAGTAACTCTAGTTTCGGCTTGCGTTCCAATACCGTCCTATTTGACCAGAAATCAGTTCCGCGAAGATTTCTGGTCATATGGTCTGGTTTTGACCCCAACTAACCGTCCCAGGTGACCAATGCGCGCTGAGGTGGAGAGTTTTCGGTCACCTGGTTTGGTCCGTGGCGGGACAATAGAAAAACTACCCCAGTGCCTACAAAAAGTGGCCTCTCAGAATCGTCTCTGAGCGCTTAAAACTACCACTGTCATGCCTTTACTCATTTAAGTTTTTCGACCTCTTAAACAGGCGAATTAAGCTCCCCATGCGCTTCGTCGATGTTTGAGAACCCTGGCCAGATCTCGATTCATCCGTGTATCAAAATTTCCCGAAGCAAGAATTGTCTCTGCGGCATTTTCTGTTGCCAACAGTGCAGCGTTCGCAACCGACATGGCTGTTTTTTCTGGTAGTCCGATGGATGTACAGAATTTTAGGAATTTCTTTTGGCTGAGATCCTTTTTGGATCCCTGGATTTCTAATGCCATCGTGGTGTCGCCATATACTGCGGTGGCAGGGATGTCATAGATGGGGCTGATCTCAAATCCGCGGCCTTTGTTGATAATGGAGATGTTCTTGGCATGAAGATCACCATTGCCGCTGAGCCACGCGACTGCGATTTGGAAGGCGAGATTGCGCATCGCCAAGATGGGGGAGGCGCACACTTTAGTGAGGGCTTGTGCGATGTCCTCGTAGCTCACTAAGTATTTATCTGCAGGCCAGATTCCCAAGACCTGTCCTGCATCCTCGACGGGGATTTTGCCTTTGGGTGTGCGGTCAAAGCGGTGAACTAAGAGTCCGGACCTGCCGTGTTTGTCATGGAGAACTTCTACTTTGGACAGTTCAATGCGAAGCTTATTTTTGGTCAGCAACTGGTAACAAGCTGCTTCGTTTTCCACCAAGTAAGGGTATTCAGGCGGGGAGAGTTTCAAGATGGCATCGCTTGCAACGGGGACCGCGATGGTGCGTGCAGAGGCTTTGTCTTGGACACCGGCCAGTGCAACGGGATCCGCAATCCCGGACTCGGTTAGTGCAGCCGAGAAATCAAGTTCATCGTCAAAATCAACTGTGGGTGGTGCAGGTTGTGGATTTTCACCATGGGGGAAGATAGCGACTGCACCAACAGGATCAGCTCCCACTGCTAGAAGGAGTGAAAGTTCATCATCGGCAGAGGCTTTAATGTTTCTCCGAAGTGAACTTAAGCGACGACCTTCGGGGAGTAATCCCGCGAAAAATGGTGGGATCGCTCCAGAGCGCGTAATCACGGGTTCAGAATTGATGGGCAGGGACGTGGCAATCGGTGGACCTGCGTAATCAGCTGTGTAGGAGAATGTGGTCTGGTCGCCGTCGCGTGTGAAATGAGCAGCCAAAGTATCTTTAAACCAGATATCGGCAGTGGGGGTCATTGATTAACCTTGAGGGGATCGTGAATTCCAACAGAAAGCTCGAGTCCAAGGACGCGGAGTACATCGATGACTTTGTCCAGGCGGACGGTAGTTTTTCCCTTTTCGACATCGCGGATGAATCGTTCAGAAACTCCAGCTAAGTCTGCGAGCTCTCCTTGTCTAAGGCCTAGCTCTTTGCGTCCGTTGAGCAGCGCCATTCCGATTTCTTCTGCGTTCATGTGCATCCTTTGGATCCAACTTTCGGCATGATCGTGCCGTTCTTTGCAGTATACATCCGTTTCGGAGCCTAAACAAGGAAAACCGGCAAGATCGTGCCGAGTTTCCGGTTTGGATGGGGTTTGGGATGTTAATGGGAGAGGATCGGCGTGATCGTGCCGGTTTTTCTTGCGTTGGTAGTCTTGGGGCTATGAGCGCATTCCACATCCGAGCGGAACAATCGCGCGATATCAGCGCGATTCATGATGTTACTGAAGCGGCCTTTACAGGAATTGAGCATTCAGATGGAACAGAGCAAGATCTCGTCGATAAGCTTCGTGCTGCAAAGGCGCTGAGCCTTTCGCTCGTCGCTGAGGCGGATGGCGAGGTCATTGGGCATATCGCAGCCTCTGAGGTACTGATCGGCGGTGGGGTGCAGGGCTGGTTTGGCATTGGGCCTGTCAGTGTTCGGCCCGATAAGCAGCAGCAAGGCGTGGGTATTGCGCTGATGGGCAGCGCGCTTGATCAGTTGCGTGCGGAGGGTGCTGGCGGCATCGTGTTGCTGGGGGATCCGGGCTATTATCGACGCTTCGGTTTTGAGGTCGTGCCCGGGCTGGTCTATCCGGACGCGCCAGCGGAATTTTTTATGGCTGTGTGTTTGAATGCTCCGGCGTTTCCGCAGGGTGTTGTGGAGTATCACTCGGCATTTGGAGGGTAGAGACCCCATCGTGGCGGGCCTGGGCTCCCGAGGCGAATTTCCGCACCCAGGATTCATCCTTGTACTGCGCTGGAACGCCGCCGCCAAGAAGCTCACGGGTAATCGCGGACGCTTCCGTGCTGTTGGAGCTAAAGAACTCGGTGTCTGAACCCATCAAAATGATGTTGCCGTAACGGCGCCCTTTAAGCATCGGGGGATCGGCGATGACCGCGACGTGCTCGAACACCTCCATCATTCCCGCGAGCTCAGATTTAGCTCCGCGCAGATCCGAATGATCGCCACAGTTGGCAACGTACAATCCGCCGGGAGCAAGGCCACGGTGACAGTGCTCAAAGAACTCCACGGTGGTGAAGTTCTGCGGCGTGATAGCTCCGGCAAAAACGTCACGGATGATCACATCGCGGCTTGCGGGAGTGAAAGATTCTGCCACCATTCGGGCATCATCCACACGAATCTTTACCCGTGGCGCGCGCGGAATGTCGAACCATTCACGCGACAGGCGGGCAAGCTCTGCATCCAATTCCACGACAGTGTTGCGTGACTGCGGGTAAACATCCGCGAAATACCTGGCCATCGTGCACGCACCGCCGCCGAGGTGAGTAATCCGCAGCTTGGATGCATCCTGATGCGCATCGATGAACGCCCGAGCGCCGGTAGCGATCCACCGCATGTACTCAAATTCCAGTGCCTGCGGTTGCCCCAGGACAATATGAGAGCTGGGCACGCCATTAATGCTGATCAACCAGCCATCGGTGGTGTAGGAATCGGCCTCCAACTCGATGACGGAATATTCACCCTCATAGGTGCCAGCAATGGGCGTGTTGGCAGCTTGGGAGCGGGATTGATCGGACGTGTTTTTCTTACGGGCCACGAAAAAGCTTTCTTTCTTTAATGCTGTTTTAGTGCTTGTGTCTTATGTGATTGGTCGGTGGTGCGGGCTGTTGAGGAGGTGCTCGCGCATGTACGGCAAAGTGAAATTGAGGAAACCGTACTTGGGAACCTCTACGAGACCTCTGCTGAGAAGTTGCTTTCTCTGCATCGACAAGGCGTTGGGCTTGACGCCCATGAGGTGTGCGATATCTCCAGTAGACACCATCTCGCCGTTTTTTGACAGTTGGGCAATCGCGTACAAAATGGTCAGCTCACCATCAGGGACCTGGTGCAGGCTTGGCTCGTGGACTTGCATGCCCATGCGGCGCACAACCTCGTCGCGGACAGCATCTACTTGTTCGGCCTGGATGGTATCGGAGTTGTCAAGAGTACTTCGCGCCCATGCCAGAGAACCAGTCAGCTGCATGGAGTAGGGGTAGCCCTTGCTGATCTGCGCCGCGAGTTCGGCGGCCTCGGAAGTCATGTGGCGTTGGCCTTCCGCAGCGGTATCCAGGAACATCTCCACCGAATCTTCATGGTTGACAGGATTGAGCAGGATTCTTTCGGCTCGGCGGATAAAGGTTGTGCCCTCATGCTGGAGAAGACGATCGATTCCCTCTGGCAGACCCGCTGCTACCAATGCGATATCGAAATCATCCCGTAGGAGATCCTGGACCGCAGTGGCCAACACATGCAAAAGATCCACATTGGCGCTTTGGAGTTCATCAAGGGTGATCAAAATTCCGGAGCCGTGCTTTTGCAAACGAGTAGCCAACTCGCGGAGCCTGGAAATCAGCGTGGGAGTGGGATCCTTCTTGGTTGGATCAGCAATGGCCGTCACCGTAGCGATACCAGGAATGGCCACACCACTGAGCATTCTTTTGGACTGCGGTCCGTCAAGATTCTGTAGCGCCTCCGGGATGGCGGAATTAACTAAGCCATCCACCATGGAATTATCCGGATAGGCGCGCAGCGTGATCCACCCTTGAGACGCAGCTGCATCTTCAAATTCATTGAGCAACACAGTTTTACCCATGCCACGAGATCCCGAAATCAGCAATGCTCTAAAGGGGCTTCCGGGGCCTTCCGCGAGACCAAGTTTGAAAGACTGTAGAAGTGAGTCTCGGCCTGCAAGTACGGTGGGGGAAACTCCGAAAGTGGGGCGGAACGGATTGCGAGCTGACATAGAAGACACCTTGGATGGTCTAGTCGGGTTTGCGGAATGCAGTGCTGGCTTGTGTTGGAACTGAACTTTAGATCTTTTAGAAGTCTAGCGTGAGTTTAGATCTTTTAGAACCCCTGTGAGGGGTTAGATCCTTTAGAACTTTCCCTGTTGTGGGATAAGCAACGCAATAGTAGAGGCGGAAGCAATGAGATTTGAAACAGAATATGTCGAGCGGCTTTATGTATTTTCTACAACCCAACAGGCTCAAGAGATTTCCGAAGAACTAGCAGTTGAATTTTTGAAAGAAAACCCCGATATCTCACACCATGAAATATTGGTCCAACACTCAGCGGAAGACACATTTGAAGTTGAAAAGGTCTGGGTGGAAATGTTCGGAGACAGCACAGACATCCAAGACCGCACAATTTCGCTCATTGAATATAGGTTCACTATCAATTCAAATGCGGATGAAGACATGGATGAACTCAGCATGGGTATTTACGCGGTCATCCGGGCTCTAATAAAAAAGCACTCAAAGGTGGAGTATTTCAGCATGTTTTCGCTTGCATCAGATTTACTTGCGTCAGATTTAGAGGAAGAGTGAATGCTCAACCGCGAAAGCTTGAAAATCCTCCCCAAATAAAAGAAATTCGGGATTTCGGGAACATGCGGATACGCTACGTTGTTGAGATTAATTAAGTAAACGTAGGCAGAAAGCTTTGTAGAGGGGAGATCATGCGGGTTCTTGCAGCAATGAGTGGAGGCGTTGATTCCGCCGTCGCGGCGTCACGCGCGGTCGCAGCTGGTCATGAAGTGGTTGGCGTGCATTTGGCGTTGTCGCAAGATCCGCAAACGGTGCGTGAGTCTTCGCGCGGTTGCTGCTCTCTGGAAGATTCCGCTGATGCTCGTCGCGTGTGTGACAAGTTGGGTATCCCGTTTTATGTCTGGGATTTCTCGGATCGTTTCAAGGAAGATGTGATCGACAACTTCATTGATTCTTACGCGATCGGTGAGACTCCAAACCCTTGCCTGCGTTGTAATGAGAAAATCAAGTTTGCCGCCTTGCTTGAGCGTGGCATCGCGCTTGGTTTCGATGCAGTGGTTACCGGCCACTACGCGCGCTTGACCCAGCCTGCTGATGGTGGCGATGGCTACTTGCGTCGCGGAGTTGATCCCAACAAGGATCAGTCTTACGTGCTTGGTGTGCTTGGCGCTCATGAGATCGAGCACTGCATGTTCCCAGTCGGCGATACCATCAAGCCTGAAATCCGTGAAGAAGCCAGTGCTGCAGGTTTCTCTGTGGCAAAGAAGCCAGACTCCTACGACATTTGCTTCATTCCGGATGGCAACACCCAGGCGTTCTTGGGCAAGCACATCGGTATGCGTCCGGGCATGATCGTGGATCAGGAAGGCACGCAGCTCCGTGAGCACGCTGGTGTCCATGAATTCACCATTGGTCAGCGCAAGGGCCTTGACATTAAGGCTCCAGCAGCCGATGGTCGTCCACGTTACGTCACCGATATTGATGCCAAGACCGGCACCGTCACCGTTGGTACTCGCGAAAACCTAAAGATCAGCACCATCCACGCCGATCGTTTGAAGTTCCTCCATCCAGCGATGGACGGACAGATCGATTGCGAAGTCCAGGTCCGCGCACACGGTGGAGTAGTTTCCTGCTCTGCGACGATTGATCGTGACGCTGATTTCATGGTGCTCAACCTCAATGAACCTCTTCAGGGTGTTGCTCGCGGCCAGGCAGCAGTGCTGTACCTGCCTGACGCGGATGGTGACATCGTTCTTGGATCAGGCACCATCTGCCACACGGAGTCTTAAGAAAATTGGGCGCTTATGGTTTAGGTGAGCTTCCTGGAAAATCCGCCGCGGAAGCCGCCGACATTATTCAGGGTGAAACGGGCGATCTTCTCCATATTCCTCAGCTTCCGGCGCGAGGTTTGGGTGCTGATCTGATCGGTCGAACCGTCGGTCTGCTGGACATGATCAACGTTGATCGCGGGGCCCGATCTTGGGTGATGAGCACACGCCCCAGCAGATTGACGCACCTGACCGGCGATTTCCTTGACATGGATTTGGATGCGTGCGAGGAAACCTGGGGAACGGGCGTCGACAAGCTAAAAATCCAAGTTGCTGGTCCCTGGACTTTAGGTGCGCGCATTGAGTTGGCCAATGGCCATCGCGTTTTGTCTGATCGCGGTGCGATGCGTGATCTCACGCAGGCGCTGATCGCCGGCATCGATGCGCATGCACGCAAGGTTGCTGGGCGATTTCGCGCCGAAGTGCAGGTGCAAATTGATGAGCCGGAGCTGAAATCGCTTATCGACGGCTCCCTCCCTGGCACTTCCACCTTTGACATTATTCCTGCGGTGAATGTCGCTGATGCCAGTGAACGTTTGCAGCAGGTCTTTAGCTCGATTGAGGGGCCGACATATCTCAACCTCACCGGCCAGATTCCTACTTGGGATGTGGCTCGGGGTGCGGGCGCCGATACTGTGCAGATTTCCATGGATCAAGTCCGTGGAAATGAACATTTGGATGGTTTTGGTGAAACCATCACCAGTGGAATTCGTCTTGGTTTGGGCATTACGACAGGAAAAGATGTCGTAGATGAACTGCTCGAGCGACCGCGGCAAAAGGCCGTTGAGGTAGCACGCTTTTTTGATCGTTTAGGTGTGGGCCGAAACTATCTCGTGGATGCTGTTGATATTCATCCGGGTGAGGATTTGGTGCAGGGGACCATCACCGAGGCCGCGCAGGCTTATCGCATGGCCCGGGTGATGTCGGAGATGTTGTCGAAGGATTCAGGCGACCTTTAAGGCTTTACCGGCGCTGGGTGTGCATTTTTTCCTGCCATCGTTGATGCCACAATGCCGATAACCAGCACCGCAGCGGCAAGTAGAAGTGCTTGACCAAAAGCTGCGCCCTCATCGCCTGCTGCCAGTCGAATCTGCATTACCGCGCCGATGGCAGCGGCGCCGATGACTGAACCTAATTGGCGGGTTGTATTGAACACGCCAGAGCCCGCTCCCATGAACTTGTGTGGCAGGTCGCGCATAGTGGAGGTCGAGTTCGGTGCCCACACAAAGGCGTTTCCGATGCCGAGCAAAGTCATCGAAACAAGTGCCCAGACTAGACCCGTATCGAAAATCATTACCATTGACAGCAGTACAATGGACACAGCCACTGTGCTAAAACCGAGGGCTGCCATGAGTCCAGGGTTGGATCGATCAACCAGCTTTCCAACAAATGGTGACAGTACTGCTGCCATGAGAGCTTGAGGCACCATCATGAAACCCGCTTCCATGGCGTTCATTCCGTGTGCTTGCTGGAAGTACAACATGATGGGCAGAGGAGTACCAGCCACGGTGAATCCCATGGCCATGATGCAGATATTGCCGAGGCTGAAGTTTCTAAACTTGAAAATCTCCAGTGGGACGAGAGGATCGTTTCCGGATTTCTCGGCCCTGCTTTGTTGGTAGATAAACCACGCAAAGAGCGCAAAGGCGGCTACGATCATGATCCACACCCATGCCGCCCAGCCAGCGCCTTCGCCTTCCTGGAAAGCAAACACCAGGAAGAACACGGCCACGATGGACAACACGATAGAAAGCGGATCAAGCGGTCGGGTCAGCGGTGGGAATTCAGGAACGTACTTCATTACTGCGATCACCGAGATCACGCCGATGGGCACGTTGATGTAGAAGACCCATTGCCAACCCCAGTTTTCGGTGATGACACCACCCAGGATCGGTCCTGCTAGGGATGCAAGGCCAGCTGTAGAACCCCACACTCCAAGAGCTGCACCGCGGCGCTCAAAAGCAAAGATGCGGTTGATTGTTGCCATGGTTTGTGGAGTCAAAAGGGCTGCGCCCAAACCTTGAACGCCACGAGCGATAATCAACGTGAACATGTCTGGGGCCAAACCACAGGCCAAAGAGCTCACTGTGAAGATAACCATGCCTGCGACATAGACATTTTTCGGACCGTACTTGTCGCCCAAACGGCCAGTAACAAGCAGTGGCACCGCGAAAGTGAGGAGATACACCGAGGTTACCCAGATGACCTCGTTGTAGGACGCGCCCATGTCTGCCTGTAACGCTGGGGTAGAGACGGCCACGATGGTTTGATCCAACAGGATCATGAAAAACCCAATGCACAAGGCAATTAGAGCTGGCCAAGCTTGCTTTTCAGGCAAGGGCATGGCGGGGTAGGCCTTGGTTTGGGGTGCAGCACTACCTGCTGCGGAGGATGTTAGATCCTGCTTTTTGTCAGACACGTTGAGTTATTCTTTCACGCACGAGGGCGCCTGGAAAAGGCCTTCAATTCTTTGAGGTAGAAATCTGGCGCGGTTTAGGATGCGGGGTCAGTTTGCACTGGCCATGAAGTGTTCACATCGCTGGCATCGCGGCCTTGCCCGATGAGATAGCTACGGAAGCTCTTTTGTTGCTCGTAATAGTTGACTGCTTGGAACTCCATGAGTTCTTCGCCTGTCATCTTGGTGAGTTCTGGCCACAGGCGGACCTGCTTCCAGGCGATGCGTGCGGCTGCGAGCGCATCTGAGGTGGCTTCGTGGGCGTTGCCTAATTGAACGTCGTAGTGAGCACACATATCAGTGAGTGTGCGCTTGCCTTTGCGGTAACGGTCTTTGACTTTGTCGATAACGAAGGGGTCATAAACTAGGCCGTCGATGGTGAAGCTTGGATCATGGTTTCTTAATACGGTCAGGTCATAGGATGCGTTGAAGACAATGACCGACAGTCCTGCCTGCCAGCCGGCGCGCAGCCTGGAGATGGTTTCGGCTAACACCTCATCGTGCGGACGGCCGTTGGCGCGGGCATGTTCGGTGGTGATGCCGTGGACTGCAGTGGCGGCCTCGGGGATTTCGATGCCGGGGTCAGCCAATAGCTCAATAGGCTCAGCGCCTTTGCTGGTGATCGTAACCATTGCGGAGGTGACGATGCGGGTGTCAAAGGGATTGACGCCCGTTGTTTCCAGGTCGAAGGAGAGCATCTTGGTGGTGTCGAAGCTTGGGACGGTGGGAGATGGATTGCTTGGTGAGTTCATGGTTCCTAACCCTAATAGTCGCATGGGACACCGGGTGCCCCCGGTACGGTTTTAAGCAGGTCTGCACCCATTCATACGCGAATTTTGACGTGAGTTTTAGCTTTCCGAGCACCTGTGCGAATGGCCGTGTCCACCCTTAGGGTTAGAATCGGGAACCGTGACTGAAGATAATGCTCAACTGCGTAGAACGTGGAACGACTTAGCCGAGAAGGTTCGTTATCACCGAGATCGTTATTACAACGAACAGCCAGAGATCCCTGATGCTGATTTTGATGCGCTTTTTAAGCAGCTTCAGCAGTTGGAAGAAGACCACCCGGAGCTCGCCGTCCCTGATAGCCCCACCATGGTTGTGGGCGCTCCGGTGGCAGAGCAATCAAGCTTTGACAATGTTGAGCACTTGGAGCGAATGCTCAGCTTGGACAATGTTTTTGATGAGCAGGAGTTGCGTGATTGGTTGGGCAGGACGCCAGCCAAGCAGTATTTGACGGAGTTGAAAATTGATGGCTTGTCCATCGACTTGGTGTATCGCAATGGCCAGTTAGAGCGTGCCGCTACTCGTGGTGATGGTCGCGTGGGCGAGGACATCACGGCCAATGCTCGCGTGATCGAAGATATCCCGCACCAGCTTCAGGGCACTGATGAATATCCTGTGCCTGCTGTGCTGGAAATTCGCGGTGAGGTGTTCATCACTGTGGAGGATTTCCCAGAGGTCAACGCGCAGCGCATTGCTGATGGTGGCAAGCCGTTTGCCAACCCGCGTAATGCTGCGGCTGGTTCTCTGCGTCAGAAAAATATTGAGGACGTGAAGAAGCGCCGCCTGCGGATGATCAGCCATGGCATCGGTTTCACTGAAGGCTTTAGCCCTGCGTCTCAGCATGATGCGTATCTGGCATTGGCTGCCTGGGGTTTGCCCACCTCGCCGTACACAGAGGCTGTGACTGATCCAGAAGATGTGGTGAAAAAGGTCAGCTACTGGGCTGATCACCGCCACGACGCACTCCATGAGATGGATGGCCTGGTGATTAAGGTCGATGACATCGCATCTCAGCGTGCTTTGGGTTCCACCAGCCGCGCGCCTCGCTGGGCCATTGCGTACAAGTACCCTCCGGAGGAGGTCACCACCAAGCTGCTTGATATTCAGGTTGGCGTTGGTCGCACCGGCCGTGTCACCCCATTCGCGGTCATGGAGCCGGTTCTTGTTGCAGGATCAACGGTGTCTATGGCGACGCTGCATAACCAGAGCGAAGTCAAGCGTAAAGGCGTGCTCATCGGTGACACCGTGGTTATCCGCAAGGCGGGCGAGGTTATCCCAGAGGTGCTTGGCCCTGTCGTAGAGCTTCGTGACGGCACAGAGCGCGAGTACATCTTCCCAACGCTGTGCCCTGAATGCGGTACCCGTCTGGCGCCCGCGAAGGCCGATGACGTGGATTGGCGTTGCCCCAACATGCAAAGCTGTCCAGGTCAGCTGTCCACGCGTTTGACCTACCTTGCTGGTCGTGGCGCTTTTGATATTGAAGCATTGGGCGAAAAGGGCGCTGAAGACCTCATTCGCACCGGCATTTTGCTTGACGAGTCTGGCCTGTTCGACCTCACAGAGGACGATCTGCTGAGCTCCAATGTCTACACCACCAACGCCGGCAAAGTAAATGCCAGCGGCAAGAAACTGCTGGACAACCTGCAAAAATCCAAGCAGACCGACCTCTGGCGAGTCCTCGTGGCATTATCTATCAGGCACGTAGGCCCCACCGCAGCGCGCGCCCTTGCAGGTCGCTACCACTCCATCCAGGCGCTTATCGACGCCCCCCTCGAGGAACTCTCCGAAACCGATGGAGTAGGTACCATCATTGCCCAATCCTTCAAGGACTGGTTCGAGGTTGATTGGCACAAGGCCATCGTGGACAAGTGGGCAGCCGCTGGTGTGACTATGGAGGAAGAAGTAGGGGAGGTCGCTGAACAAACCCTTGAAGGCCTAACCATCGTGGTCACCGGAGGGTTGGAAGGCTTCACCAGAGATTCGGTGAAGGAAGCCATCATCTCCCGTGGCGGAAAAGCCTCTGGATCTGTCTCGAAGAAAACTGACTACGTGGTGATTGGTGAAAACGCAGGTTCCAAGGCCACCAAGGCAGAAGAACTAGGGCTGCGCATTCTGGATGAGGCAGGATTCGTCCGTTTGCTCAATACCGGCTCAGCTGACGAATAGTCGCACATGAAAATGCCCCAAGGAACATCTTCCTTGGGGCATTTTTTAAACAGCTCAGATTATTTTTGAAGCATTGCTCCGATAATGTCACCGACTTGGCCTAAGTGCTCCACTTCGCTGGCCAAGAAATCAGGGCCACCAGGGCGACCGATAATCAGAGCCAGGCCGTGCTTGCCGATCGGAGCGATGGCAAGGGAAGAATCAAGCAGTGTCCAGGACTCTGGAATCCACGGATCGTTTTCCGGGTTGAGCATGCGAGCTTCTTTGAGAACGATGTTCTCCGGAACGGTGCCGTCATCTTCGGGCGCTGCTAGGGAACCAGCGATGCGAGTGATGGGTCCTTTTAGATCAATGACCAAAGCCCAACCAGAGGTCATGGTGCGGGGGATGACATCGACCATTTCTTCCATCGCTGCGGTGATATCGCGGCGTTGGTGAGCAACAGCAGCCAGCATTTGGATCTGTCCGCGGCGGTCAACAGTCCCGGAGAATGGGCGGATGGAATCAATCTCCACGCCGTCGACTTCTTCAGCTGCGGTGATGATGGTGTCTGCCATGACATCGCGAGGGATGGAGATCACCAGATCGTCCATGACCGTGCCATTGGGGAAGCGTTCCACCACGTCCACGGATTGAATATTGGCCTCTACAATCCCAAGGGCTTCAGCGAGTAACGCGAGGCTGCCTGGGGTGTCGGACAACAGGACGCGGATCAGGAATGACATTGGCTCGCTTCCTTCTTTTCAAAACTAGGGGATGATTGGTTTCGACAGTACCACCGTATTTTTACCTCAGGCTGAAAAACACCTTATTGATTTTGGCTCATGGTTATACCCTCGCCGATGCGTGTCCACCTCGTGCAGTAAGATAAACCAACAGTTGCGCATGCGTGCGCAAGTTAAATTTTCTTGTACCCATTGTGACTAGCGAAGAGGATCAGAAACCAAGTGCCTGAGATTTCGCGCGACCAGGTCGCTCACCTTGCCAAACTTTCCAGACTGGCGCTCACTGAGGAAGAACTCGAGCAGTTTGCTGGACAGATCGATGACATTGTCGGATATGTTTCCGCAGTTCAAAACGTCGACGCCGCAGGTGTTGAGCCTATGAGCCACCCGCACAGCATCGCCACCACCATGCGTGAAGATGTCGTGCACAAGACCCTCGATGCTGCGGCTGCGTTGGACCAAGCGCCCGCTGTCGAGGATGGACGTTTTATGGTTCCGCAGATTCTGGGTGAGGGCGACTAATAATTATGACCAACAAGTACCTGGTTGAAGGCTCTGAAAACGAGCTGACCACAAAGACCGCAGCAGAGCTGGCAGGTCTTATTCATTCCCGCGAGGTAACTTCCCGCGAGGTTACTCAAGCGCACCTAGATCGCATTGCTGCGGTTGACGGCGATATTCATGCATTTCTCCACGTTGGCCAGGAGGAGGCCCTGAACGCGGCGGATGACGTCGATAAGCGTCTAGACGCTGGAGAGGCACCTGCCTCGGCTTTGGCTGGCGTGCCGCTTGCGCTGAAGGATGTCTTTACCACCACTGATGCGCCGACCACGGCGGCATCGAAGATGCTTGAGGGCTACATGAGCCCTTATGACGCGACTGTGACCCGCAAGATCCGTGAGGCTGGCATCCCAATTTTGGGTAAGACCAACATGGATGAGTTTGCGATGGGTTCCTCCACTGAGAACTCCGCATACGGCCCAACCCACAATCCGTGGGATCTGGAGCGCACCGCAGGTGGTTCTGGTGGTGGCTCTTCAGCTGCTCTTGCTGCAGGTCAGGCGCCACTTGCGATTGGTACTGACACTGGTGGATCCATCCGTCAGCCAGCTGCGCTGACCAACACTGTCGGTGTGAAGCCAACCTACGGAACCGTATCCCGTTACGGTCTGATTGCGTGTGCGTCCTCCCTGGATCAGGGTGGCCCAACCGCTCGTACTGTTCTGGATACCGCGCTTTTGCACGAGGTTATCGCAGGCCACGACGCTTTTGATGCGACCTCCGTGAATCGTCCGGTTGCTCCTGTTGTGCAGGCTGCCCGTGAAGGCGCGAACGGTGACCTGAAAGGCGTGAAGGTCGGTGTGGTCAAGCAGTTCGACCGCGACGGCTACCAGCCTGGCGTGCTTGAGGCATTCCACGCTTCTGTTGAGCAGATGCGCTCCCAGGGTGCGGAAATCGTCGAGGTTGATTGCCCTCACTTTGATGACGCTCTTGGCGCGTACTACCTGATTCTTCCTTGTGAAGTTTCCTCCAACCTCGCGCGTTTTGACGGCATGCGTTACGGTTTGCGCGCTGGTGATGACGGAACTCGTTCCGCCGATGAGGTCATGGCGTACACCCGTGCGCAGGGATTCGGCCCTGAGGTTAAGCGCCGTATCATCCTCGGCACTTACGCGTTGTCTGTTGGTTACTACGACGCGTACTACCTGCAGGCTCAGCGCGTTCGTACCCTCATTGCACAGGACTTCGCCAAGGCTTACGAGCAGGTCGACATCTTGGTGTCCCCAACCACTCCAACCACCGCGTTCAAGCTGGGGGAGAAGGTCACCGATCCGCTGGAGATGTACAACTTCGACTTGTGCACCCTGCCACTGAACCTGGCTGGTCTCGCGGGCATGTCCCTGCCTTCCGGCTTGGCATCAGATACTGGTCTGCCTGTTGGTTTGCAGCTGATGGCTCCTGCTTTCCAGGACGATCGTCTCTACCGCGTCGGCGCTGCTTTTGAAGCTGGACGCAAGTAGGTTCTAAACCCTTTTTAAGAAATTGGCTGCCCTCGCATGACTGTGCGCGGGCGGCCAATTTTTTCTTTTGTGGGGGTGCCTCTTACGCATTTCCTGAATTTTTGTTAGGCTTGCCTAGGTCAGTTAAAGATATATCGATAAGAGGTTTTCCATGAACACTCCAGCGCCCCGCAAACGACGCGAAATGAAAATCAAGACAGCAACCGTCACTGGTGTGCGTCAAATTTCCCCCGATCTCATCCGCTTCAGCTTCGACTGCCCAGAAATCGTTGGCGCCGACCTGGGGTTCACGGACCATTACATCAAGATCCTCTTCGTGCCAGCAGGTGCGGATTACTCCTGGCCTTTCGACATGGCAGAAATTGCGGAAACCCAGCCCCGTGAGCTGCAACCAGTGCGCCGCACCTACACTTTCCGCACGGTTGACACTGTCGCAGGCACATTTGACATAGATTTCGTTGCGCACGGCACCGATGGCCTTGCCGGTCCTTGGGCGCAGCAGGCACAGGTAGGTGATGTCATCGCGTTCGGCGGCCCAGGTGGCGCATGGAAGCCAGAAACCACCTATGAGCACTACGTTCTCGCAGGCGATGAAGCCGCAGCACCCGCAATTTTCGCAGCCTTAGAACACCTACCCGCCGGCACCACCGCCAAAGCCTTCATTGAAATCTCCTCCAACGAAGCGCGTTTCAACGCCCCAGCCAGCGACAACATCGAGGTTGTCTGGGTGCCCCGCGACGGCGCCACCCACGGTACATTGCTTATCGACGCCCTCCGCCAGGACGGCTACCCAACCAAGAAAACTTCCTGGTTCATCCACGGAGTCGCCGAAATGGTGAAGGAAACCCGCAAATTCCTCTTCGTGGAAGGCAACGTAGACAAAGCTGATGCATCCATTTCCGGATACTGGCGCCTTGGCATGACCGAAGACCAGTGGCAGGCCTCCAAGCGGGAGTTCAATGAGCAAAATGAGGCAGAAGAACTCGCGCTCAGCAAGGCATAAGGGCAAGGGGTTCTAGAAAGACCAACGGACGTGTTTTCCCAGCTCCCATTGGTTTAAAAAGCTCATTTCGAGGCCTGAAAAACGTGCGAATCAGGCCAAAACTCGAGTAGCCCGGAATGATTTTGGTTTCCTTCTGCGAGTTCGCCATGTGACTGCGGTAAAACTGCCCCGGAACCGGAATATCTCGACGCCACAGAACGCCATTTGCGGGCCTTAACACCCCGTGGGCATACCTTTTACCCATTCCAGATATTCGGTCGCTTAAATTGCCTAGTGTGATTCCAAACAGAAATCTGGGGCGACCTCTAATAAGAGTCGCCCCGATAAGTTTTTTTACCGTAATTATTACTGGGAGTCAGATACTGCGTAAGCAATCGCAGCAGCGCCAGCGGTCACAGTAAGAACTGCAGGCCACGCGCCAATCTTCTTGGCAAGTGGGTGGGACAGGCCAAATGCACCAACGTAGGTTGCCAGCAGGCCAGTAGCTACTGCAGGACCCTTCTTTTCATTCCAGCTTCGTGCAGCAAGCGCTCCGGATGCTGCCAATGGAATGGTGCCCAGTGGGCGAATGCCGGATTCACGGGCAGTCAACCAACCGCCGATCAAACCTGCTGCGACGACGGTGGCAGTGCTGACCTGGGATGCCTTTTTCAATTTCATTTCCATGGTGAGCCAGTCTAGAGACAAAATTTTTCCGCGGGGGTTTTCTTGATCTGATCCGACAACCCAATGGGGGCAAAAATGTGTCCGACCAAAAATTGTGCAGCACACCACATGCCCGCTCGGACAATGTCGATTTGTTAATGAAACTGCAGCTCTGGCGATTAAATAAGATGGTCAGAGACAGTTTTTTGGCCTGTCAACCCCTGTGATTCTCTTATTTTTGGGTGATTGTTCCGGCGCGGGTGTTGTGATGGGTTTAATATGGAAGACATGCGAATTGCTACTCTCACGTCAGGCGGCGACTGCCCCGGACTAAACGCCGTCATCCGAGGAATCGTCCGCACAGCCAGCAATGAATTTGGCTCCACCGTCGTTGGTTATCAAGACGGTTGGGAAGGACTGTTAGGCGATCGTCGCGTACAGCTGTATGACGATGAAGATATTGACCGAATCCTCCTTCGAGGCGGCACCATTTTGGGCACTGGTCGCCTCCATCCGGACAAGTTTAAGGCCGGAATTGATCAGATTAAGGCCAACTTAGAAGACGCCGGCATCGATGCCCTTATCCCAATCGGTGGCGAAGGAACCCTGAAGGGTGCCAAGTGGCTGTCTGATAACGGTATCCCTGTTGTCGGTGTCCCAAAGACCATTGACAATGACGTGAATGGCACTGACTTCACCTTCGGTTTCGATACTGCTGTGGCAGTGGCTACCGACGCTGTTGACCGCCTGCACACCACCGCTGAATCTCACAACCGTGTGATGATCGTGGAGGTCATGGGCCGCCACGTGGGTTGGATTGCTCTGCACGCAGGTATGGCCGGCGGTGCTCACTACACCGTTATTCCAGAAGTACCTTTCGATATTGCAGAGATCTGCAAGGCGATGGAACGTCGCTTCCAGATGGGCGAGAAGTACGGCATTATCGTCGTTGCGGAAGGTGCGTTGCCACGCGAAGGCACCATGGAGCTTCGTGAAGGCCACATTGACCAGTTCGGTCACAAGACCTTCACGGGAATTGGACAGCAGATCGCTGATGAGATCCACGTGCGCCTCGGCCACGATGTTCGTACGACCGTTCTTGGCCACATTCAACGTGGTGGAACCCCAACTGCTTTCGACCGTGTTCTGGCCACTCGTTATGGTGTTCGTGCAGCTCGTGCGTGCCATGAGGGAAGCTTTGACAAGGTTGTTGCTTTGAAGGGTGAGAGCATTGAGATGATCACCTTTGAAGAAGCAGTCGGAACCTTGAAGGAAGTTCCATTCGAACGCTGGGTTACTGCCCAGGCAATGTTTGGATAGTTTTTCGGGCTTTTATCAACAGCCAATAACAGCTCTTTCGCCCATTGAGGTGGAGGGGCTGTTTTTTCATGCCGTAAGGAAAGTGCAAGTAAGTGAAATCAAGTGGCCTAGATCCATTGACACTTAGACTGTGACCTAGGCTTGACTTTCGTGGGGGAGTGGGGATAAGTTCATCTTAAACACAATGCAATCGATTGCATTTACGTTCCTTATCCCACAATAGGGGTACCTTCCAGAAAGTTGGTGAGGAGATGGCTTCCGAAACCTCCAGCCCGAAGAAGCGGGCCACCACGCTCAAAGACATCGCGCAAGCAACACAGCTTTCAGTCAGCACGGTGTCCCGGGCATTGGCCAACAACGCGAGCATTCCGGAATCCACACGCATCCGAGTGGTTGAAGCCGCTCAAAAGCTGAACTACCGTCCCAATGCCCAAGCTCGTGCATTGCGGAAGTCGAGGACAGACACCATCGGTGTCATCATTCCAAACATTGAGAACCCATATTTCTCCTCACTAGCAGCATCGATTCAAAAAGCTGCTCGTGAAGCTGGGGTGTCCACCATTTTGTCCAACTCTGAAGAAAACCCAGAGCTGCTTGGTCAGACTTTGGCGATCATGGATGACCAACGCCTCGATGGAATCATCGTGGTGCCACACATTCAGTCAGAGGAACAAGTCACTGACTTGGTTAACAGGGGAGTGCCAGTAGTGCTGGCAGACCGTAGTTTTGTTAACTCGTCTATTCCTTCGGTTACCTCAGATCCAGTTCCGGGCATGACTGAAGCTGTGGACTTACTCCTGGCAGCTGACGTGCAATTGGGCTACCTTGCCGGCCCGCAGGATACTTCCACTGGTCAGCTGCGTCTTAACACTTTTGAAAGACTATGCGTGGACCGCGGCATCGTCGGAGCATCTGTCTATTACGGTGGCTACCGCCAAGAATCTGGATATGACGGCATCAAGGTGCTGATCAAGCAGGGAGCCAATGCGATTATCGCTGGTGACTCCATGATGACCATCGGTGCGTTGTTGGCTCTTCATGAGATGAATTTGAAGATCGGTGAGGATGTGCAGCTCATTGGGTTTGATAACAACCCAATTTTCCGGCTGCAGAATCCACCGCTGAGCATCATTGACCAGCACGTACAAGAGATCGGTAAGCGTGCGTTTGAGATTCTGCAGAAGCTGATCAATGGGGACACCGCGCAAAAATCTGTGGTGATTCCAACGCAGCTCAGCATCAATGGATCAACGGCGGTTTCCCAAAAGGCGGCCGCAAAGGCAGCAAAAGCAGCCCAAAAAGCAGCCGCGAAAGCCGCACAGAACACGCAACACGAGGTGAGCCTAGATGGTGAACTCTGAACAAGCGCTTCATCAGCATGATCCTGCACCAATCCTTCAGTTGGATAAAGTCTCCAAGTCGTTTGGCCCAGTCAACGTCATTAATCAAGTGAGCATCGATGTTCGCCCTGGCAGGGTGCTTGCGCTGTTGGGTGAAAATGGTGCGGGTAAATCTACGCTGATCAAGATGATGTCGGGTGTGTATCAGCCTGATGGCGGGCAGATTTTGGTGGATGGAAAGCCCACGACTTTGCCTGATACGAAAACTGCTGAGTCTTTTGGCATCGCTACGATTCACCAGGAATTGAATCTGGTGCCCACGATGACGGTGGCGGAAAACGTCATGCTGGGCCGCACTCCTCGGAAGTGGGGTTTGGTCAATTTCAAACATTTGCGCAGGCAGGCACAGGCGGCGCTGGATCTCATCGGCGTGGATGTGGATCTGAATGCTCAGGTGGGTTCTTTAGGAATCGCTAGGCAGCAGATGGTGGAGATCGCCAAGGCGTTGTCCATGAATGCGCGGATATTGATTTTGGATGAGCCCACTGCAGCGTTGACTGGTCGTGAAATTGATCAGTTATTCAAAGTGGTGGATCAGCTGAAAGAAAAAGGCGTGGCCATGGTGTTTATTTCGCACCACTTGGATGAGATCGCGCGCATCGGCGATACCGTCTCTGTGCTGCGTGATGGCCAGTTCATCGCGGAGCTGCCAGCGGATACTGATGAAGATGAGCTGGTGCGGCTGATGGTGGGTCGTAGCATTGAAAACCAGTATCCGCGTAGTGCGCCAGAGATCGGGCAGCCACTGTTGGAGGTGAAAAACCTCAACGCGGAGGGCCGGTTCACGGATATTTCCTTGACTGTTCGCGCTGGTGAAGTCGTAGGCCTTGCCGGTCTTGTGGGTGCTGGTCGCACGGAAGTGGTTCGCTCGATTGCTGGCGTGGACAAAGTTGATTCCGGTGAGGTGATCGTTGCTGGCAAGAAATTGCGCGGCGGCGATATTTCCGAGGCTATTAAAAACGGCATCGGGCACATTCCGGAAGATCGAAAAGCCCAGGGCCTGGTGCTGGGGTCGTCTGTGGAGGACAACCTGGGATTGGCGACTTTGGCGTCGACAGCCCGCGCAGGTTTGGTCGATCGATCAGGACAGCACAAACGAGCCGCCGAGGTCGCGGAAAAACTCCGCATCCGGATGGCAAGCCTCAAACAACCGATTAGCGATTTATCGGGCGGCAATCAGCAAAAGGCCGTGTTCGGCCGCTGGGTGCTTGCCGGGTCAAACGTGCTGCTTCTCGACGAACCGACCCGTGGCGTTGACGTCGGCGCGAAGGTGGAAATTTACAACATCATTAATGAGATGACGGAAAAAGGTGGCGCTGTGCTCATGGTGTCATCGGAGCTTCCCGAAGTCTTGGGCATGGCTGATCGCATTTTGGTCATGTCTGGTGGACGCATCGCAGGCGAACTGCCAGCGAAGGGAACAACCCAGGACGATGTCATGGCTCTAGCTGTTTCCCAGGTGGATGATTCCATCACCGAGGAAGCTGCTGCAGAAATCGAAAACACAAAGGAGGACCGTTGAGCACCGCCGTAGTTTCACAGAAGAAGTCCACAACGGCATCCAAAATTGGACATTGGATGCTCAATAACGGTGCGTTGGTGGGGCTGATTGCACTGTGTGTTGGACTTTTTATTGCAACACCCCACTTTCTCACCATTCCTAACCTGATCAACATCGGTATCCAATCGGCGACGGTGGCGATCCTGGCGTTCGGCATGACCTTCGTCATCGTTACCGCAGGCATTGATTTGTCTGTGGGATCAGTGGCTGCGTTGGGTGCGATGACCTCGGCGTATTTCTTCGCGGAAGTTGGTTTGCCGGGCTGGATCACGCTGCTGATTGGCCTGTTCATCGGATTGTTGGCGGGTGCGATCTCTGGCATTTCTATTGCTTATGGCAAGTTGCCTGCGTTTATTGCCACCTTGGCCATGATGTCGATCGCCAGGGGAATCACCTTGGTCATTTCCCAAGGCTCACCAATTCCCAGTGCACCAGCTGTGAACGCTTTGGGGCGCACCTACTTTGGCATCCCGATGCCGATTCTGATGATGGCACTGGCTGGCATTGTGTGTTGGTTTATTTTGAGCCGCACCGTGCTGGGACGGTCCATGTACGCCATTGGCGGAAACATGGAAGCAGCCCGACTATCTGGTCTGCCAGTGAAGAAAATCCTGGTCATGGTCTATGCACTGGCTGGTGTGTATGCAGCACTTGCGGGTCTGGTCATGACGGGACGCTTGTCGTCCGCGCAGCCGCAGGCAGGCGTGGGATACGAACTCGATGCGATTGCCGCCGTGGTCATTGGTGGTGCGTCACTTGCTGGCGGAACCGGAAAAGCAACGGGCACTTTGATTGGTGCCATCTTGTTGGCCGTGATCCGCAATGGCTTGAACATTTTGAACGTGTCCTCGTTCTGGCAGCAGATTGTCATCGGTTGTGTCATCGCGCTTGCGGTGGGCTTCGATGTCATCCGAAACAAAACCTCTAAGTAATTCCTGAAAGGAAATTTTCACATGTACGCTCGTAAACTTATTGCTCTGTCCGCTTCTGTCGTTTTGGCTTTCAGCTTGTCTGCTTGCAACCGTGAATCTTCTGGCACCAGCGCAGACGGCGGTTCTGCGGATGGGTCGATCACCTTGGCTCTGTCTACCCAGACCAACCCGTTCTTTGTGCAGCTTCGTGATGGTGCCCAGGAAAAGGCTGATGAATTGGGCGTGACCCTCAATGTTCAGGATGCTTCCGATGACGCTGCAACGCAGGCCAACCAGCTCAACAACGCTGTCACCACCGGTGCTGGCGTGGTGATTGTCAACCCAACTGATTCTGATGCTGTGGTGCCGTCGGTGGAAGCTCTCAACCAGGCTGACATTCCTGTTGTGGCTGTCGACCGTTCCTCCAATGGTGGCGAGGTGGCGTCCTTCGTGGCATCTGACAACGTTGCTGGCGGCGCGCAGGCTGCTGCAGCCCTGGCAGAGGCGATCGGTGGCGAAGGTGAAATCCTCATGCTGCAAGGCATTGCGGGATCCTCTGCATCACGTGATCGTGGACAGGGATTTGAAGAGGAGATCGCTAAGCATGAGGGCATTTCCATTGTGGCTAAGCAGACCGCCAACTTTGACCGCGGTGAGGGCCTGGACGTGGCAACTAACCTGCTGCAGGCACACCCCAATGTGAAGGCGATCTTCGCGGAAAACGATGAGATGGCGTTGGGCGCAATCGAAGCCCTGGGTGCTCGTGCTGGTGAAGATGTCATCGTTGTCGGTTTCGATGGCACCAATGATGGTCTGGCAGCGGTTGAAGATGGACGCATGTTGGCCACCGTTGCTCAGCAGCCAGAAGAGCTGGGAGCAAAGGCTGTGGAAGAAGCAGCTAAGCTCCTGCGCGGTGAGGACGCTGAAACAGAGGTACCAGTTGAGGTTGTCACTGTGAAGCTCGACAACGTCGCGGACTTCAAGTAGTCGGCGATGAAAAAGTCCGGTTTACTAAACCCCGATCTGTGTTACGCCATCGCGCGGCTCGGGCACACCGATACCTGGGCAGTGGCAGATTGCGGATTACCCATCCCAGAACACGTAGAGATCATCGATTTGGCACTCGTGTTTGGGATCCCCACCTTTGAACAAGTACTGAATGCTCTCAAGCCGGAAGTAGTTGTGGAAGGCGCGGTGATTGCCGAAGGGGCACCCGAACGTATCCGCGAAATGGTGGATACGGATGTGGAAGTTGTCACGCATGAAGAGCTGAAAGCCCAGCTCGCGGAATGTGCCTTTGTCATTCGAACAGGGGAGACCACTGCGTATGCGAATGTGATCTTCAAATCAGGCGTAGCTTTCTAAGAAAGTGTCGTTTTTTGTGCACCTGTTTTGCGGCGCCCCAAGCGCTGCAAAACGGGTGCATTTTGACGTCGAAAAGCAATGAATTTAATGCTTTTAACCTGGATTTTCTCTAGAAATAGGACAAAACGCGATTCTATGACTATATTCATCTCATGCAATTCGCACAAAACCCGCGTCTGACGAACGACGCGGTGATCTTAGAACCACTGTCACATCAGTGGACTCAGGATCTCCAGGAAGCTGTCGCCTCACAAGAATTGTGGCGCCATTGGTTCGTCGCTCTACCCACCCCAGAGGGCATGGCGGAGGAAATTGACCGCCGCCTAGCCGAACATGCAGACGGACTGTGTGCGCCTTGGGCAATCATTTCCGCTGCAACAGGCCGTGCCGTTGGCATGACCTCATTTCATACCCTTGACCACGCGAATAAACGGCTGGAAATTGGACGCACATGGATGGCTGCCCATGTCCAAGGAACCGGCATCAACCCCTCGGTGAAATTCCTGCAGTTGCAGCGCGCTTTTGAAGACCTCGGTGTCAATGCCGTGGAATTCCGAACGAACTGGCACAACCACCGCTCCCGCGCCGCAATCGAACGACTCGGAGCAAAACAAGACGGCGTACTACGCAAACATCGCATCCACCCTGACGGCACCGTCCGCGACACCGTCATCTATTCCATCACCAACGATGAATGGCCTGCCGTCAAACTGACGCTCATGGAGCGACTGTACCGTCACATGCAGGTTCCCATCATTCCCAACGAGGCATCGCTTTTCGACGCCAGCTAGCCCCTTTGTTCACCCAAACCGGCGCTTACTGTGAATTCATCATTCACAATGGGCGCCGGTTTTTTCTATTTGGGATCGGTGGTTTGCGTTTTAGGAGGCGACTTCAGTAGGGAATCGGGACTTTGTTGACTGAAGTCGTGTGATGAGAAGTTGAGCGCGCGAAGTTGAGGGGGAGAAGTCGCCTATTGGGGGTTATTTTCGATGCCCGATCACAGTAATCTCGAACAGGTTAGGTAAGGTTTGCATACTTTATTTTTATCCTGAAGGGACGGGCGCCAATGAAAAAGCGTGTCAGTTTATTTAAGTCAGCTGCATCGATTGTGGTGGTTGCGGGAATGGCGTTGGGTATGGTGGGTTGCTCATCGACCGAATCGGAGAGTGAATCTAGCGCTGACGTGACATCATCTGCCGATGGGGCATATCCAGTGTCCATCGCGACCAAATTCGGTGATGTCACTGTGGAAAGCCAACCAGAACGCGTCGTTGCCCTGGGTTGGGGAGATGCTGAGGCTGCGCTGGAATTCGGTGTGCAGCCTGTGGGTGCATCAGATTGGCTCGCATTCGGTGGTGAAGGCGTGGGACCGTGGATTGAGGATTCTGCCTACGATGAAGCGCCAGAAATAATCGGAACCATGGAACCGGAGTATGAAAAGATTGCAGCGCTTGAACCGGATCTGATTTTGGACGTGCGCAGCTCTGGCGACCAGGAACGCTATGACAAGTTGTCTTCAATCGCACTGACCATCGGCGTTCCAGAAGGTGGCGATAGCTACCTCACCCCACGCGCTGAGCAGGTAACCATGATCGCCACTGCTCTGGGGCAGGCTGAACGTGGTGAAGAAGTGAACGCTGAATACGAGCAGCTCACTGCTGATATTCGTGCAGCTCACCCGGGCTGGCCTGAGAAGACCGCGGCTGCTGTATCTGCAACGGCAACCAGCTGGGGTGCATACATCAAGGGCTCCAACCGTGTAGATACTTTGCTGGACCTGGGCTTCCAGGAAAACCCTGAGCTGGCTAAACAGCAACCTGGCGATACGGGTTTCTCCATCAAATTCAGTGAAGAGACTTTCGGCGTTGTGGATTCCGACCTGGTTGTCGGCTTTGCCATCGGTATGACTCCTGAGGAAATGGCAGAGCAGGTTCCATGGCAGATGTTGACCGCCACTCGTGACGGCCGTTCCTTTGTGATGCCCCGTGAGATTTCCAATGCGTTTTCTTTGGGTTCCCCGCAGTCCACTCGGTTCGCGTTAGACGCCTTGGTGCCACTTCTGGAGGAGCATGCAGGGGAGTAGTGGTCCGGTGGTGCGGGCAGGGGGTAGCGGTCGAATTATTTGCCTGTGGGCATAATTTTGAGACAAAATAATAGAAACGTCTCAGATGTTGGGAAGTTCTTCACGCTATCAGTTAGGGAGCACATGAGTACTCAAGTTGAACTCAAAACACCGAAATCGGAAGACCGGGCAGCATATATCGCTGCATTGGGATTCCCGGTCTTGGTCATCATTGGCGGCATCATCGGATTCACAGCCTCGGATGTTGTGCTCAATATTTCTTCGTGGGTCAATCCTTTGCTGGGCATCATCATGTTCTCCATGGGCCTGACCTTGAAGCCAGTTGACTTCGCCCTTGTTGCTAAACGCCCACTCCCAGTTCTTATCGGCGTGATCGCCCAGTTTGTCATCATGCCCCTGATCGCATTGCTGGTGGTCTGGGTTTTGCAGCTGCCTGCGGAAATTGCGGCCGGTGTCATCTTGGTTGGTTGTGCACCTGGCGGAACTTCCTCCAACGTGGTGTCTTACCTGTCCCGTGGTGATGTTGCGCTGTCTGTCACCATGACTTCCATCTCCACGCTGCTTGCTCCAATTTTCACTCCACTGCTTACCCTGTGGCTGGCGGGGCAATACATGCCACTTAATGCCGCTGATATGGCTGTATCCATCGTCCAAGTTGTGCTGATCCCAGTCGTGGGCGGACTTGTTGTGCGGTTGATCTTCCCGACACTCATTGGCAAGGTTTTGCCTCTTTTGCCATGGATTTCAGTCATTGCGATTTCATTGATCGTTGCCATCGTGGTCGCTGGTTCAAGGGATAAAATCCTCGAAGCAGGACTGCTCGTGCTGGCTGCCGTGATTATTCACAACACCCTCGGCTACTCCCTGGGATACCTCGCTGCGAAATTCACTGGGCAGCCTGCTGCAGCTCGACGCACTACCGCGATTGAGGTCGGTATGCAAAACTCCGGCCTCGCAGCTGGACTCGCATCCCAGTACATGTCACCAATGTCTGCTCTGCCAGGCGCTATCTTCTCTGTCTGGCACAACCTTTCCGGAGCACTTCTTGCTGCATTGTGCAGGGCGTCCGATAAGAGGGCTGCGGAGAAGGTGGCTTCAGAAAAGGCTGCCTCGGAGAAGGCCGCTTCCTAAAAGGCTTCGCTCCTAAAACTCTTTAAGAGTCAGGCCAACTAGCCCGCCCGGTTTTCTCGTGAAAATCAGGCGGTCTTTGGCTTTTCTAAAGTGTTTCTAAAGCCACCTTCGACCTCAATTAAGCAGCAATCCGAGCCGGGGGAGCGCTGTCAGAAATGGACCGTGCCACCCCATGACAACATGCTTGCACAATGATGACTAGAATAATGACCCATGACTGCAGCCTTTTATGATCTGATGGACTTCGATGAAGTTCTAGAGAAATATGACCCGGTGATGGGACTTGAGGTCCACGTCGAACTGGGCACTGAGACCAAGATGTTCTCTGCATCTTCTGCACACTTTGGCGCTGAACCCAATAGCAATGTTGACCCAGTTTCTTTGGGTCTCCCAGGCGCACTTCCTGTGGTTAACGCCAAGGGCGTGGAGTGGGCAATTAAGATTGGACTGGCGCTGAACTGCAGCATCGCTGAGTCCTCACGCTTTGCACGTAAGAACTACTTCTACCCGGATCAGCCTAAGAACTACCAGATCTCCCAGTATGACGAGCCAATCGCATACGACGGCTACCTGGATGTTGTTCTGGAGGACGGCACCGAGTGGCGTGTGGAAATCGAACGCGCTCACATGGAGGAAGACACCGGAAAGCTCACCCACCTGGGTGGTACTTCTGGTCGTATTCACGGCGCAACCGCTTCTTTGGTGGACTGCAACCGTGCAGGCGTCCCTTTGATTGAGGTTGTCACCAAGCCAATCGAAGGCGCTGGCGCTCGCGCTCCAGAGATCGCTAAGGCTTATGTCTCCGCACTGCGCGATCTGGTTAAGGCGCTCGGTGTGTCCGACGGCCGCTTGGATCAGGGTTCTATGCGTGTCGACGCCAACCTGTCCCTGCGCCCGATCGGCCAGGAGGAATTCGGCACCCGTACCGAAACCAAGAACATCAACTCCCTGAAGTCCGTTGAGCAGGCCATCACCTTTGAGATGCAGCGCCAGGCTCAGGTACTGGACGACGGTGGTGTGATTGATCAGGAAACCCGCCACTACCAGGAGGCAGACGGAAGTACCTCCAAGGG
>JGI2924J29684_1078023_pt1 | contig 28276 bp, 28 predicted proteins | sample BenlonsequencITS_FD_29684 | JGI IMG/M metagenome (IMG submission 29684)
CCACCAATGATGTGTTATTCCCGCCAAAACCAAACTGATTACATAAAATTGTTGGATTGTGCATCTGTTTAGCAGACTGATTAAGTGTGATGCCTAGCTTTTCGCATGGGGTCGCGGACACGCCCGGTGTCGCTGGCAAGAAGCCTTCATTTAGGCAAGCGTTCAAAATTAGCAATTCAGTGAGGCCGCTCGCGCCAAATGTATGTCCAATATAGGGTTTTAAAGCAGTGATGACTGGAAGTGTTTCAAAAATGCGTTGAAGACCCGCGCTTTCACCCTCATCATTGAGGAGACTTGCCGTACCATGTGCCTTGATGGCATTGATATCAGATGCATTCACGCCAGCATGTCGGATAGCCTGTTGGATAACGCGGGCAATGGATGTGCCATCTGGATTGGCAGCCGACATACCATATCCATCGCTTAATGTTGCGCCGCCAAGAAGTTGCATACAGGGTGTGTCTGGCTTTTTCGCACTTAATATGACTGCACTAGCAGCTTCACCAAGTATGAGGCCATCGCGGCGGCTATCAAATGGACGCATGCTCGTTTGGGTGAGGAGTTCAAGCCCTTGAAATCCGTATGCAGTGGTGATGTTGAGAATTTCAGCACCGACAATAAGGGCGTGTTCTAATTTTCCAGCTTTGATGGCTGTTGCGGCATATATTAAAGCATTGGCGCTGGCGGTGCAGGCTGTGTTGACCGACATGCCCATCGGGGAAAGGTCAAATTTGCGGCGTAGATGTGCCCCCAGATTATCCATGCTGCAAAACAGATTTAAAGGCTGTGCGTTTTCATCTTTGCTAAGTGCATCAAGATAAGCTGACTCAATGAGGCAAACATCTGAAGATGAGGTGCCGAGGAATAGGCCAGTACTGCGAATTTGCTCTGGTGTCAGGTCTGCGCTTTGTAGCGTTTCGCCAATAATTGTTTCAAGAATATCAAAATAGCGGGTTTGGGTGTTTTCCAGTGGTTTGCCAGATGCCAAATGATACGGAATTTCTGTTGGGGCATCTGCATCGCTCAGCTGAATGGGTAATTTGATTTTGGGCGGAAGTGCCAAGAGAGCAGGAGAGGGCGCACGCAATGCATCTGCATGTGCTTCCATACCCATACCAAGGCTTGTGTGCAGGCTGGGACCGGTCAGAAATAGATTAAATGACATGTGAAAGATCAGGCAGCCTGTTTGGCCTTTAGGATAAAGTCTGCAAGTGAGGAAACACTGGCCATGGCTTCTCTGGAATCAGGACCGCCTTCAATACGGACGCTGTATTTATCTTTGATTGCTAGAGAGATTTGAAGAGCATCAAGGGAGTCTAGCTCAAGACCTTCACCGACAAGGCGCATATCATTGTCGATTTCATCAGCTTCAACTTCTGTGTCGCATTCATCAACGATCATCGCTTTGAGTTCTGCCATCAAGGTGTCTTTATCTAGCTCGGCCATTATTTTCCCCGTAATCAATCATCACTGTTTAGGCGCGTTGTCGTGATTGTACCAGCCAAGATAATATTAGCATTATGCAACCAAAGCCAATTAGCTTTATCAAAAACGAAGAGATGCTCATCACATCACCGTTTTGAAGGAAGAGTTCGAGGAAGCCGTCTAACCCCCAAGACATTGGGGAAAGACTGGCAAATATCTGCATTTTTTCTGGCATAACAAATTTAGGGATCATCACACCACCAGCGGCTGCCAATAAAATATTGCCCAGACCACTCATCATTGTGGCTTGTTCTGTCGTTTTAGAGATGACTGCAATAAATAGTGCCATACCCAAAGCGGCAAAACTAATGCTGGCGGAGAGCGCCGCCAATGCGAGTGGGTGCCCCTGGATAATAAGAGATTCACCGCCAAATAATGGCACCAAGAATACACCCACAGCCAACATCAAAACGACCTGAAGCTGGTTGACGATGAAATAAGGAATAAGCTTGCTGGCAAATTGAGAAAGCGGCCCTAAATGCGTCGTGCGCAAACGCCGCTGCATGCCTAAATCACGCTCTTTTATAAAGGTGTTTGAAAAAGGGATAGCCACGAAAAAGATTGAGAAAACCAGCCAAGCCGGCACGTTTTGTTGTACGGCTGTGGGCGGTTTATCTGTTGCACCTGAATAGGCATAGGAGACATTGACTGGCGCTTCTAAATCGCTAGCGGATATTTCATCTATGCCTAATGTGTCTGCTTCATCCATCATGCCGCTAATCATGGCTTCTGTTTTGATGCGGCCAATGGCTTCTTTAACAGAAGCAGTGAAAATCAGGGATGTGCGCCGGTCGGATTTAGAAGATACGGCGATATCTATTGTTTTTTGTTCGTCCCTAACCTCAAGCAGGTACTCATCAAACCCAGTGGGAATGGAGACAATAAAGCCAAGATCTTTATTGGCTAGGAGTTGTCCCAGCTCAGCTGGCGCATGTTCTGTTGCGCGTGTTTCAACATTGAAAGCATCATTGGCGTTGAGGCGGGCAATGAGGGCCTTTGAGGCATCTGACTGATCTGCATCGAGTATTTCAACATCTATGCCTTTGCCGCCACGGCTTTCAAAACTGCCTTGAAGAGCAAGGGACATGATGAGGATGAAAACAATCGGCAATATGAAGAGCAAACCTAGACCATGCTTGTCTCGGCTCAAAAGTGTAAATTCTTTTGTGATGGCAGCGCTTAAAGGTTTTATCATTTATTGCGCCTCATTTTGATTGAGGAGATCCAGATAGACATCTTCAAGGCGGCTTTTTCCATAATGGGATTGTTCGATTTCGCCGCCCAATTCGGCGACAAGATTGATCACGTCTGTCATGAGAGCAGGGTTGAGGCCTTCAATGATAAATTCCCGAGGGGAGAGCAGTTTGGCGCGACGTGCAGTTAGTTCGTCTGTGGCATAGCTGGGAAGTGGTTCGCTCATGGTTATGTGCAAGCTTTGGCGACCAGCTTTATCCAGAAATGCTGTTTTCGTATCCTGTGCAATCAATTTGCCGCCATCAATGATACCAATATGATCGCAAATAGCTTCGACTTCTTCCATATAATGGGAGGTGTAAACAATGGTGCAGCCAAGCTTGTTCATTTCGCTAATGGCGTTGAGAATAGTTTGACGCGAGCGCGCATCAATACCGACAGTTGGTTCATCAAGATAAAGGATGTCTGGCTTGTTGAGTAGGGCAATTGCCAGATTGAGCCGTCGCTTGAGGCCACCTGATAGCGTATCACTGCGCCGGTTGAGGACGTTTTCCAGATCACAGACTTTGATAGCGAAGGCTGTTTGTTCGTTTAGCGTTTCTCTTTTTAGATTATAGGCACCGGCAAAAAATGTCAGATTTTCTTTGACCGTCAGCTTGGGATAAAAAGCGAGGTCTTGTGGGGCAATGGCGGAAATGGATTTAAACGTTTTTCCATTTTTATCTATTGCAACATCATTGATTGCGATCGTGCCATCTTGAACTTTTATCATGCCCGTTAAGAGAGAAATAAACGTGCTTTTCCCTGCGCCATTGGGGCCAAGCAGACCAAAACAGGCTCCTTTAGGGATAACGAGACTAATATCGGATAAGGCTGGTTTTGAGGAGCCGGCATAGGAGTGGTTTAAATTGTCCACTTTAACAAAAGACGTCTGACTGGACATGGCTATCAAGGCCTCACGCTACAAGAAACTAGGGGGTTATGCGCAATCACAATTGCTGCGTCTAGTCTTTAATCCGATTGGGATTAGCTCAATTGCTGAAAAATGAGATGAGGAGATTGACAAACAATGTCGAAAACCCCTAGAAACCGCTCTCTCAATGCAGCCGGATGGCTTGCGCGCGGTTAGCTCAGTGGTAGAGCACTACGTTGACATCGTAGGGGTCACAAGTTCGAACCTTGTACCGCGCACCATTGTTTTCAATGACTTAGACGGATTGGGCAAGAGGCAAGTTTTGCTTCGTCCCCTCAATGTCCCCTCAAAATATGACAATCATGGGATATCTACAGAAATGATATCTCGATATAAGTTTATCTAAATGTCACATAAGGGGCCGTTCTCTAGCTTCTTCCATTTAAGCCAGAGCTATTACAATACTTGGACAAATTCTTGGGAAGTAAGCTACGTTAAAGTTTGCATAAGTCGTTTGAAATCCCCTCAACAGTGTTCTTATGTCAAACATAAAAGACGACACCTTTTACGGGTTTATTTGACTTTTAGGCTCATTTCTGCTATAATTTCAAAATTCGAACGTGATAAGTTCTTACAAAAACCGATAACTATAATAATAAATGAGGTTTTCAATGATTAAAGTTATAACACAATTCTATCTGAACATTGCATCTATTGCTGCATGTGATCACGGGTATTCAGAATACTTTTGATTTTTTCGATAGAGTTTAGCGACTGTAAATTCAAAACAACTGCAGAACATACTTTGAAGTGCTTCAATTCTTACAATTGAATTATGAGTTATCGTGGCATTTTGAGTTTAAAAAATGGGTACTGTCGTGCCCCCACATCCAAGCCCCGCAAGAAGGGCGATCCCATAAATATAATAAGAAATAGGGAATAATAAATGAATGAACAAAACGACTATGATGGTAAAGCCATTGCTGCCATCAATAAAAGATTGAGCAACGATACACTGAAGGATGGCCGTGTAGATGCAATCCTACCTTCGACATCGCGTGAAACCTTACCAGGCATTTCTATAGAAAGCAGGGAGGTTCGAAATGGGTAGCAATCTAGACACTTACTCTTCAACTATTTCGAGGCACAGGACGAAGCAAGCTTATTTAGAGTGGTTCAGTGAACTTAACCCTCAGTTTGCTTTCACAGGGACAGCCTTACAATCAATTCCCATAACTGGTGGAGATCATGAGGTCTTGAATGTTGAACTTCTTCGGCAAAATGTTCAGCATTTCATCAAAAACCTGAGCCGGAAACTATATGGCTGTAGAGCAGTCAAGGATGGGAATTGGGTCAAGTACACCGGATCTATAGAAGGCGATCAGGGTGATGCTTTGACATGTAGTCAGCGTTTACATGTACATTTGAGTATCGAGATTGATCAAAGCATCTGCCGAGTGCCTCTAGATGAGGTAACCGAGATTATGCAGGAGAGTTGGCAAGATACAAAATGGGGCCGAGAGATTACCCAAACCGAAGAGATTCATAACCAGTCAGGATGGGATAGATATTGCCTCAAACATTTTGATTTAGAGGACACCTCTCGCATTCTCATAAATATACCTAAAAATTGAAACAGTAGGCGTATAGTCCAATAACTCGGTAAGAAGAGGTAATAGGCCCGAATATCCGAAATTGAGACGTTAGTTTGAATGCAATGGGAGCAATATTCTGTTCCCATTGCGAAGCTATGGAGAAACAGTATTTAGATTATGTCTGGTGAGTTTCACTTGTTAAGTATTACTATGATTCATAGATGAATAATTCAATCAAATCATATGATATCATGCTGATATACGCCAAAGGCGTGTGAACGCAGTTCACTAGTAGAATCCAATAGATATCAATTGTTTTCAAGGAACATCTATAGACCCATAGAGTTCAATAGTGATCTATAAGATCATCTCTATGAAATTGATTATATAACTTAGATGATGGATATCAGAATCTTCTTTATGTTCTCTATAATCCTAAGGGTTCTAAACATCCCCTTAAGGCACCTATGAGATTCATAATGACTTATCTAGTGACCACAAGGACATATGAATATCTACTATATCTAATGATCATATCGATCTAAATGTTATCTGGTTCTTCCAATAGATATCTTAAATTCATATGGATCTATATCAGATACTTCCACATATGAATTCCATCAATTTGCTATCAAAGCAAAGATTCCAAATCCCATTAGAAGCATAACAATCATTGAGACCATCACCCATGTTTTACTAGGTGGTTTAGATCCATAATCTTCTGATTTTTCATACCCTGTCATTAGATTACATCAGACTCTAATCATTTGCATTTTGATGACCGTTAAAGATCATTGCAGAAAGACCAAATGCAACCATGAAGAACCCAATATAAAGTGCGATATCAATTGTAGTAATCATAACTATTACGTCCCCTATAAGAATGATGGGACTTCATATCACATCTTTGGGTTGATGTTAATATTTGATTAACCTTTTGTGGGGGTCCTCTATAGAAGTCATATTATGATCCAGAGGGGGATGGATAATGACCCGGAAAGATTACCTACTCACAAGGGCCTCAACAGTGTCCGACTGATGGTGTCTCCGTATCGGTTCTCATAAGACGCCAGAACAAGCCTCAGAAGACCCTGTATGAGGTTATTGGCAGTCGCCTATGAAAGTCCTTACTTCGTCATAGAGGGGCCTGTGGACCCTAAATCAAGGAGACCGTTTTTTAAATCAGATTTAGAATAGGTAGGTGGGTGGCAAAATTTTGACGTGAAATCTGGTAAATTAACGAAAGTTGGTCTGCGGTATTTTATGAATGCATGCGGCTCAATACAAATTATTTTGAATGTTGGGAGTTGTGAAAGTTCATCTTTTGGTTGAGGGTTAACTATTCTAAGATTTTGAATTCCACGCGTTGTTATGATTTTCAATAAGTAAAGCTTTGTCATAAAAGGAGCAGATGTGCGTTTATTCTTTTTTTCTATATTGTTTTTGTTTATTAATTTTCCGTCCCATAGTTACCCTTCTGATCAGCACGAAGCTGAAACCTCTACATGTTGTGTTAAAGTGGACAAAACAGTAATTAAAGAGGGGACTAATAAGCTAAATTTGATTGATGAACTCAATTCATTCGGGAATGTATCCGGTAACATTAGCGTCTATGATCAGAACATGATTGTTAAAGAATGTGCATTAGATAATCAGATACTCATCGGTCTAGAAGCTGTCTCCGTTTTGAATAGCAACAATTTAAAAAAAGTTGAAAATTTTTATTGCTATATTTATCCGACCAAGGGAAATGGTGGTTGGATGCATGCGAAGTTCCTTCACTATTACGAAGCACCGTGGGAGAGTTTTTGCCTAGCATCGAACAAAGATGAGTTAGACCCAATTGATGTAAAAATACTTTGTTCTGAAAATCGCATAGCAAATTTATCACTTGATGAAATTGCTGCTGTTAAAGACCCAACATTTACGCATGACTATCTTACTATGATGAGTAGGGGAGGGTCTGTCACAAAACTTCATAATAGTAGTGTAGTTCGTTTTAAGATGCAGTGGATGGAAGATGTACTGTATCTCAATAAAGAACATCCTGATTGGGCTTTTCCCGATGTCAAAGAAAAGATGTTTAAACACGGGTACTCCTCGCTACAGCCTTCTACTTGGGAATTAGTTAAACAGCTAAAAGATTTGAATTTTACTGCAAACGAATCTGATCTGCGTTTAAAACAACTCACTAAGATTATGAAGTTCTGTTACTCTCGATTGGAGAGTCTACCGGAAGAATACCAACCATATAAACCTCACGAAAAATGTTTTTCTGCAGTCGTTCAAAGAAAAGTAAATTCTTCAGATTTAAACAATAACTCTCAAATTACCGGTAAATGTTGCACCTCGGTAGGGAAGGTGCGGGCAGGCGACATGTTAAACGTAAGATCTGCACCAGATTCAACTGCAAGAATATTATTTCAATTGGAGCCAGACCACAAACATTTACGAATTTTCCGTTGTACCGGGGATACCGCACTAAATGAGGTTCTGACCAGTTTAGAAAATGAAACAATCATACAAAAAACTTGGTGTGAAATAAGCGATCTTGATTTAGTGAAAAGGGGGTGGGTCAATGCTTATTTTCTGTATGGGTGGGAAAGCTCTAACAAATAAAGGTCACTCTATTTTAAACAAAAGATAACTATGACGAAGTTTGAGCAAATTTTTGGAAGAAACTTGGGCCTCAAGTTACTAAACTTCCCATTTAGCGTTGTATCATTTCCGTAGCTCTTCACCTTTTGTCATCCTTGGCGACAAATGAACTTAATTTATATTTCGAGAGTATGCTCTTTAACAGTATAGTTCAGAGTGAAAGGTAGAGCGGCATTGACAGAAAAAAACAACTTATAGTATGATTAAAAATCATATTGAGGGGAATATTTATGTCATACATGAAGCCATGCGGCACGTGTCGAGTTAAGATTTCATCAGATGCAAACTTTTGTCCTCGATGTGGCAAGAAAAGACCTCATGGAACCATGCTTGGCGGATTGTTAGGGTTGTTTTTTACTATACTTACACTTGGCATGCTTGGTTGAAATTTTAATCTTGATCGTTTGGTAAGTTCCGTTTCGATTTATTAAACGATATTTTTTGTATTCTAATGAAAACATATACGACAGGCATTTGATCTCAGATTGCAAGCCTTGGGATGTTCCCTAAATTGCTAAAGCGAGCGTCTCATGAACACACATGCATATTTTTCACAATTCATCACTCTTCACATGCAGGAGACCGGCTTATCTAAAGTCTCCACTGTGAAAGCGATGGGGTATTCAAATATCGCCAAAGGTCTGAGGAGGCTAGATGCGCTTTTGCAGAATGACCTCAGTCTGGCGATAGCTTTGAAAAGTGAAATTGCAACCGCTTTTAGTATTTCTGAAACAGAGGTGCAGGATGCGATCCGTGAGAGCATACGTTTAAAAACGCAAACGGATTGGCAGGAATATGTGGAACACTTCAAACCGCATGCCATTGTAAAGACTGAATATAACCGACCGCAACAGATTACGATAGCCGGTTTAGTCGGAGCCTCTAAATTTAAGACTATTTCTTTAGTTGAGCAGAGTTCTCCCATTACTTTCGTAGTGCAGGTTTTAAAGGTCCTGCCTGAAGGTGTTCCAACCTTTGGGCGCACCGTTGGATTCTATATAAATTATGCACCAGAGAGATGTGTCGAGTTCAATATACTCGGAGAGCCAGTTGCTATGGATGATGAGGCCATCCAAGTAGAGCAAGTGACAATAAAAGTATAATTGGAAAACAAGGTAAAACGCCAGAACCGTTGAGCGGTTCCAGATCGCGGTAATTTTGCCCTCACAAGAACATTATGGTTTTATGGTGCAGTATTATTGAGATTTGTGCTTGGAAGTGCAGATATTAAATTCTCGGTCAAAAAGGTAGTAAAAGTTGGGTTGCCACAAGTGTATCAGGAGAAGGTATGCTTCAGACCTTTGAAGGGTAGGGTTTGTGCCGACACAAGGCGTCAAGGCATTGTGGAGATGTCACTACCTTCAGGGGCGCTTGGTATCGGTGAGATGCAGATAGGAAGTTTGAAGGCGGGAAATGGCCTTAAGCAGAAACTTTAGCAGTTATCGCATTATTGAATGATGTTGCGAACGAACCGCCTTTCATCTTCGAACGACTGCTGCTTATGAAGCCTAGTGCAGGCCAAGCGGGCACGTCTGTATAAAATCTGCTTCATGAACTTGCTTTAGTCTAACTATGTTGATTGAAATAAGATCGGCCTAGTGAATGAAGCCAAAACGAGGGGGGTATCATGCAGATAGACGGCATTAAACATCTAGTGTTAAAGGACGAATGCTTCACCTGGCGCGCCAGAGATTACCTCTATAACAATGTTTCATGTGTTGAATTCAGCGCTACAGTCACGCAACATAGCGTAAACTTTGTACCGACGGGTAAGTCATTCGATGCCTATTTGTATGTACACACCTACAATGGGGAAGCGAGGATCTCACCGGAAAAAAGTTGGAACGGCAAAATGAAAGAGAGCGGTATGCATGCTCTCCAGCATGCTTATTCAGTCATAGCTCAGATAACCTTCGGCATTCGTATTGCCTTTTATGAACATCAACTCGAGCAAAATGGGTTCTTCGAGTACGGTCGGTTTAAATTTCACAAGGGCGGATCGGTTTACCGTGATCGAAAATTATTGGGTTCAATCTCGAAAGGCGATGTCACTCTGGAACTTGCTCCATTCGAATTGATTATCAAACGCGAGCTGCACAGTTTTAATGAGAGGATAAAAGGTTTTTTTTTCGGTAGCGATTATGTTGTCAGCCTAACGCGAAATAAAGATTGTCTTCTTTACATGATTAAAAAAGTTTATGGCATGTCATGGCCAAACACCTTTATTCCCGAAAAGCCCGTCAATCGACAACAGTTGTTTTATACTACTGTCATCCGTTTCGGCGCATTGCTCGCCAAGGCCGACGGGAAAGCGACTTCAGAAGAACTCATTCAGTTGAAGAAATTCTTCGACCTGGATTCTGACAAGCTTCCTGACGCTGGTCGGCTCTTTAACGTTACTATTGAGACCTCGCCGTCTGTGGAAGAAGTTCTTTCATCATTCGCCCGTGAGTTTGAGGATGCTGAGGAACTAAAGGAAGTCTTCCTTGTAGGTATGCTCACTGTCGCACTAGCGGACGAGTTCTTCGATCGTCGAGAATATCTTCTGATTAGACGCGCCTCTGCAAAACTAAAAATCTCCAAACTGGCGTTCTCGCGAATCCTAGCTACGATGGGCTTTTCAACTGCAGACTTCGAAGCGTCAGAAGGCCAAAATAACAGGCGCACAAGTGCTGGTAGCAGCAGCCGCTCGTCTGCAAGCTGGCGCGCCCGCCACCTTGAGGTACTTGGATTAGATGAGCACGCAGATCAAGAATTGATCGTCACGACATACCGTACACTCGTGCGTCGCTACCATCCGGATCTACTGCGTGGTCAAGGCCTTCCAGAAGATGAGATTGAACGCGCCCAGACGATCCTGGTTAAAATAAATCTCGCCTATGAGGCGCTCAAGTCGTGAACTATTTCTAAAAATCCTCGGCTGCTAACCGCCGCGTCGCTAGGTTTCCGTCGCGTTGAAGGATCAACTCGATTGTGTAACCGCTGACGTAATCACCTGTCATCTTAAAGTCCATGCTTTTGCCAGCAACGCTATAAGTTGTCAGTTCATCGGGCCCGAACAGAGCCTCTTCACCGCGCCAAACCGCGCCTGATGCATATTTGAGGTGATATGAACCAAGTGGAACCTCGACCTCAATCAGTTGACCTCCTCTCACAAAGATTGCCATGGCGTCTCGATCGGTCACTGTGTCGGCCAGTTTGATGTAATAGTCTGCACCTCTGCTCGTCACCAGCTCGAGCGGCGCGATTGCTTCTCGTCCCGTTCTGTTCCACATCACACCGACCGCTTGTTTTACCGGGGGTGGCAGGTCAGCCGGCAGCGGTTTGAAAATGTCTTGCTGATGTTCTGTAGCTGCCTGAGCCGGTGTCACCTGACGCGATGTGGCTAGATTATCCTGCGTGCGCTCGACATTGCTAGAAGTCTTCTTGCTATCCGTGTCTGAAAAAACTGCCCAACCAATTCCGCCTACAATAAGTATCAGTGGAATCAATGAGAGAACAACGCCATTCGTCCGCCTATCTGATGCGTTATCCGGAGACCTAATTGTATCCCCATTAGGAGCTGCCGATTGACCTTTTTTCTTGGAAGGCGCGCTGTTTGCTTCCTCGGGAAATAGCAATCCACTGCACTTGCCACATTTGGCCATAGATCGATTAGAACCCGAACCTACCCGGTTCCGTTGGCCGCATTCGAAGCACACAAAAATATCGTTTGACATACCTCAATCTCCGGATCGCTTCATTTTTTCTGAATTAAAAGACCACGCCCGAAAGCGTGACTCTCGAGAAGTGTCTGTGTTTGGGGCGGGGACGATACCTCTCGTATGCATTGTACTTCTAATAGTGGTTCCCGAAAAGAGGGAATTGGCATGGCACAATGCGCAAAGTGATCTTGCCTAGCGTTTCATACTAACGCTGGGAGTTATTCAATGAATAGCAAGGACGCATTGGCGGCACGCATCGCCGTTCTAGAAAATTATGTAGTTGTATTGGCAGGAATTCTATCGGTTCGAGAGGGCAGACCCCTCGAGGAAGCAACACATATCTATCATGCTGCCCATGATATTGCTGTGAAATGCTATCAAAGTGCTCAACCCGGACCTGAAAGGGATGTTGCGGAATTAGTCTTAAAGGCAACTCATGTGAACTTTGAGCGTATCCAGAGCTTTCTGGTTGGAGAACCTAAATAGGCACCAAAGGACCGTGAAGCGATTTTGCGGTCCAACGCCTATCATAAGACTATAGTTCTATGGCTGATTTGTAATTGTCTATCATATATATCCAATAACATTTATATGATAGGTTTATCATAAGACTAGTTTTATGATAGGATATCACCGTGAAGTACATTTATGCTCGAACATCTACTCAACATCAAAATGTGGATCAGCAAGCAGAACATCTATTGAGAAGTCATTCAGATGCAAAAGTTCTGAAAGAGCAGGAGAGTGGTCGTTCTTTGGACAGACCTGTTTTCAATGAGTTGAAAAACCTTCTGGTGAAAGGCGATGTTGTTGTCGTCCTTTCGGTAAGTCGATTGGGACGTAACACAGAAGAAGTTTTATCCTTCATCAGAGACATGCGCGAAAAAGGTGTCAAAGTCATTGTGGATGATCTTGGCAATTTGGATGTGACGAGTTCAACGGGAAAGTTGGTTCTAACTACTTTGGCGGCGGTTGCTGAAATGCAGCGAGAAGAGATACTTGATAAACAACGTATCGGGATTGAACGCGCAAAAGCTGAAGGCAAATACAAAGGCAAGCAAGCATCACCGGAGACGGTAAGTAAGTGCAAGGAAGCAGTAAAGTACTTGGAGGCAGGGTTGTCTAAGGAGAAAGCTGCCAAAGCTGCTGGGGTAGGGGTGGCTACGTTGTATCGGTTTCTTAAAGAGAAAGTTTGAGCATTGGTCTGTTTCTCACTACATATACCCTCATGAACAGGCAATCTTTCGCCAGAAACGGACATTAATATAAAAGCTGAGGCTGGACACAAACTCAACCCTGTGTAGGTTGTGATCTTCAATGCTGCTGTTTCATCCGAAAAGCGGACAAGACGAAGGCGTGGTTGATGCAATGTCGGACGTTGCAGAGAAATCTTGCAGAATACTTGCCTGATCATTTTTTGTTCTTATGTAACACGGCGCTAGTGACAAAGGATCGAAGATGCCTCTTGCCAGAGACTGGACCGGAAAAATCTATGGGACAAATAATGGCGGCGTTTACCTTTCGATCGAAGATCGGTCCGACCAATCAGTTGTTGGCCACCTAAATATAAATGACGAACAGTGCGGTGTTTCAATCTACAAAGTATCCGGAACTTTCAACGGTTCCGAGGTCCACCTCTCAGGTGAGCCGGTTAAGCTTCCCGAGGGAATCGAGGCTGGATCAATGCATGCGAAAGGGATTCTTACAGCCCAAGGTGGCGTGGATGGAACCTGGAGCACAGTCTTTGGAAGCGCTGGCACTTTTTGGCTAGTTCCTCATGGCCACTCCACCCAACCGGACGGTTCCCCGGATCAGCTTTTTACTGCTCGAAAGGATTGGGGGCCCATAGAAATCACGCGCGACGATATCGTCGCCGTAGCCGAACTGATTCAAAAAGACTTTAACAATCCAGTCGTCGTGACAGTTACCGGCGAGACAGAAGTCAGTTGCTACCTGGAGCGTTTCAAGGGTTTGGAACTAGCGGAACAGCGGGCACGAATAGTCAAGATTCGCGGTGCAGATCCGGAACGTGATGGTATCAATCGTGTCGTGCAAGTCGAGTTCGGGCCTCAAATGAATTTCGCATTCGCCCAAAGCACCAACGAAGCATGGGCAAGGGGCAAGAAGGAGATGCTCGCTCAACATCTCAAAAAATTTGAGCGGAATTATGCCACTTATATTAAGCGGCTTGGTCTCGGCACAAACCAACTGCTCCACAGTGCGACATTGGTTGTTTTGCCGGCGCTTCCAGATTGGTCCCAAAGGGCATTCTTGGTCGTCATCGTCATGTCTATCGCGCTGGCTTTAGCAGCTTTTGACCGACACATTATGCGTTTCGCAAGCATCTGGATCGCGGACAAGCCCAATTTAGCTTTCGGACGTTCGTTCATTTCTTGGGTTGTAAACGTTTTCGGTATGATCGTAGCGGCTCTGGCAGCAGCAGCTATCGGTGGGTGGTTGCCCTGAAGTTAGCGTCAAAAAAGCGAATAGACTGAAAAGTTGCTGGCGGACCTGACTTCCGCCTTTACGTCCGTTCCTGACGCGCCGGACCTTCTTATATTTGCAATTTTTAAGTCTAGTTTCAGTTAAAATGATATCAGTTGATGATCTACAGTCCGCTTGGGGCCACAAATACTCTGATGAACAGGCAATCTTTCGCCAAAAAGGGACCCATTGCTATTTTGGTAATGGGGCTGCATTGGGCCATTTCCTGTCTCATCAACACAATCATTCACCAAGTTTTTGGAAATTAGTTGTCCAAAGTATACCTGATCATAGAGATATCCGAAGATGGCTTAAAATGAACTCTACAAGTTTGACTTTGTAGTTTGAAGTTATCCCCAAAGGGGATGCTTCGCTTGCTTTAGAATTGTTTGGAATAACTTTGTTGGTAACCCATACAAGGCTCTTACAGGAGCCAAGTATGGAGTATATAGGCAGTATTCACACGGCTCCGTAAAGCGCATCTGAAATGACCTGACGGGTAGCATGTTGGTCAGCAAATTTATTTCTCAGTATCCTACAGGATCATATTCGAAGTTCGAGAACCGTAAAAGTACCGATTTCTGTATTACTCTACTTTGGGTGCACTCCATTGTTGCCAGGCGCGAGTAGGTGTCTTACCGTTGAATAAGGTATCGGGAGGTACTGTTAGGTATCGTTGCTGCCCTTGGCGTTTGTTTTGCGTTTGCGCTTATCCATTGATGCTCTCTCATTCTATTGGAGAGAATTGCAATGTATAAAGAATGCCAGTTTGATATGGTGGGTGTGGAGAAATAACAAACTGTTCTTCAATGTTAACTCCCAATGCAATGAGCGTGAGGATCTTCGAGCGCCATTTAAAAGTCTCCGAATTGCTCGGGAAGTATCCTTTATTACCGGATCTAAGAAGTTTCTGATGAACTTCTGCCAAAGACTGATTTCGGAAGCTGATAAGGTCCTGGCAAGCTGGTTTATCAATCCATTCTTCGTTCTCCAAATTAGGAAGGTTGACGTATTCGTCAATTTCAACCGTCAGAGCGTCTATAGGCGGAGAAAAATATTTCATCTAAACCTCCTGTGAAGTGCTGGAGCAAGATTTGCTAGCTAACCACTTTTCAACATCGTCCCAGCGGTATTTCACGCTTCGACCAATTTTTAGGTAAGGAGGGGTGTGGGGTTCACCGCGCATTCGGCGTTTTGCCCAGGTTATTGGCGCAATACCTGTAATTTTAGATAGTTCTTCGGTGTTTATCAGTTTGGTCATGGAGACTCCTTTCAGTCACTCCGTTCGAGAACCTTCTCGAGCGATAAAAGGAGTCTCCCTCTTTAAGAGTGCAAAAAACAGTCGTACTTAATTGCAGCGTTGGTTATCTGTAGTTATGGAGATAGGCTGATAGAAGTTTTTTTGCAGCTTCCGGGGTTGTGTCGTATCCAAGTTGTTCAAATTTTTTAAGGAAACTAGAATGCATCTCTTTCCATTTTGGATCGTGTGTACAATTTGTTTGCCACTTATCTAGCGTACGTTTAGTGTTTAGCTTGATGGCTACATTTTCTTTGTTGACGATCCTTTCGATTTGACTGGCTGCATTCTTAGACGGAATGCCGGCTTTTTTCAGTACATTGTATACTATGACACAATATACTTTTAGCTGTATTTTAGTTAATCTATCTGGGGGTCTATTGTAGACTTCGCCGACCAATAAATCTGCGGCATTACCTGTCTCAATAAGTTCGGTAAGTGCATCGAGTATTGGAATTAACGACCTATGCAAATGACCATTTGAGGTGCCTTCAACGGTATGCAAAAAATTTATTATGTCTATAATTGCGTCGTGAGTCATAATACGCTTTTCGCGGATTACAGTGGCAGTTGGTTTTTTTGCCCTTAATTCATAATGTTTCATTGCATGATTATGTAATTGGAAACATAAGATTCCTAATGTAGAAATAATAAGTTTAGGATCAAAGTTAATGACTCCATCTTGTTTGTTCTTATCAATCATTATGGGTCCCCTCGATCTTTTATATGAAACTAATGGTTGAATAGCTGTAGTCTGGTTAGTTGATTAACTAATCAAGTACTTTTAGTGAACTTTAATTTATTTAGAATTTTTTTCATATCAATTTAAACTATCGTCGATTTTATTGCTAATCGCCTCGACTGCATGTCGCAAAGGGTCGTCAGCTAAGTGAGCATATCTTTGAGTTGTAGCAGGGTTAGCGTGAGTGAGTGCTTTTCCCAGTATATATAAGCTTTTTCCTTCAGCGGCACCCACACTTGCGAAGGTGTGTCGTAGATCGTGAATTCTGACATCTCTTAGATTGGCGTTGGTTCGAATTCTGTTCCAAATTTTCTGCAACCCCGTGAAATGAGTATTTCCATCATTTGAAGGAAAGACCCATCCGTTAGTCCCTTTGTTGGGTAGGTTGTTCAAAATTGAGATCACCACAGAAGGTAAAACTATACTCTTCATATCATTCTTTGAGTCTGGGAGGTTTGCTAGGCTTCTTTGCCAGTCTATGTATTCCCATCGGAGGCTAAGAATTTCACTTTTTCTAGCGCCTGTGAACATAAGAACTTTTAATGCCTCAATTGCGTATGTGTTAGTCCCGTCGCTTCCGGCCTGTCTTAACTCCTGTCCTAGTCGTTGAATTTCCACTTCAGTCAAAAAACGTTCCTTTTTTTCAGTCCGAAATTTAGCAACGTTCTTAGCAGGATTTTTGTCAAGTAAACCTGCTTTCACAGCATGGTTAAGCATTGCGGATAAAATGTCATGAGCTCTGTTCGCTGTTGGTTTTCCGCCCGATACTACGGCTTTGCCACGCGGTTTCGTTTTCTCGACAATGATTTTATCTGGATTGGCAACTTTGCTCATAAAATTACTGATATGGGTCGTATTTAGTTCTTTCAGTTTCACTTTTCCAAGATGAGGAGAGATGTGACGCTTGAATAGAGATTCTTCGAGCTTAATAGTTCGTGGTTTTTTTCGACCGTTGGTCTGGCCGCAGAAAACTTCAAAATAGCTTGCTATAGTGTAGTTGATTTCGTTCGTTTTCTTTCGGGGGTCGATACCTTGCTTTAATTGAAGTAAGAGGAGTGTTGCCTGACTACGCGCATTGCTGGGCGTCCAGGGTTGCCCTAATGCTCCGATGGTAATGTCTAATGTGGTGCCTGTTTCGGTGAAACGAGATTGGCGAACAAAAAATACGACCTTTCCGCTTGGCTGAACGCGAGCACCAAAGCCAGTTAACTCGCTGTCCCAGCAGACATATCTCTTTTCACTTGGCTTTAATGCCTTGAGGTTTGAAAGTGTAAATTTTATTTTCATATAGAGAGACCTAGAGGTGTTGTCCCCTCAATATCCCCTCATTCAGTGGGAATATCAAGCTATATGCAGATGCATTTAGAAATAAAGAGTACAATAATATGTTGTTTTGTATGCTTATATATCTACATAGAAATTGCTATAAATTATAGACCCTCTCGTTGACATCGTAGGGGTCACAAGTTCGAACCTTGTACCGCGCATCATTTATTTTTCAATGAATTTGGTTTTGGCTGATAGTTGTTTTCAGCATATTGTTCTGTAGTTGGTTTCTATTTGTTTTATAGTAAACGTAGAGTAGAAATTTTATGCTCTTGTGAGGGCTATATTTTACATTATTATTGTATGTATCTGAGATGGTACATTCTCCGGTTATACAATTTGTAGATGATGATGGGAACTTGTTGGACAGTCTTGTTCGGCAAGTCAAACGTTCACGACCTGATTGGATTGTTCACAAAAATCAAACACCAGAAAACGCATTGGAAGCATTTCGAAGCAGAGGTGCGGACATTGTTGTGACAGATTTTTGTATGCCGGGAATGGATGGTTTGGATCTAGTATCCAAGATGCAGGCGTTGAATCCAAACATACACACACGCTTTATTATGCTAACGGGGTCTGGTGATTATAGCACCGCGATGACAGCAATTAACCAGCTAAATATATCGCGCTTTCATTCCAAACCATTTTCTTGCAATGAACTTATTGTTGAAATTGAAGCCTGCCTGAAGCTGATAGAAGAAGATGGCTCCCAATCTTATGAGCTGCAAGAAATAACGATGGGAGATATGTGCGCACCTGTTTTTATATTGGATGATAGCGCGCGATTGATTTATTCTAATCAGGCCGCAGATGCGCTTTTCCAGCAAGGAGATGTATTTTCTTTTGGAAATGACAAGGTTTGTAGGATTAATGATAGCACCTACCGAAAACAATTTGAGGATAGTTTAAAGCTTGTTTTCAATGGAAATTGTGATCGACCTATTTGGTTAAGGTTGGAAGTATCGGCAAACCGACTTCCCGTTGGAATGGTGCTTCAACCCAAAATAATGTCAAACGGGCGTAGGGTTGTGTCGATCCTGCTTTCACCATCCCAAAAGGATGCGCATGTATCTCTACAAGCGATTCAAGTGGTTTTCCAATTGTCCACCGCTGAAGCGCGCATTGTGCTTGCATTGATAAATGGTTTGCCTCTCGCAGAAGCCGCGTCCGCTTCAGGTGTCGCACTTTCTAGTGCTAGAACCTATCTCAAGCGTGCGTATCAAAAAACAGGTACTTCAAGCCAAGCTGAACTTGTTGCAAGCATATGCGCTACGACAGGAAATCTTTTACCAACATCGCGTTAGCTCCCGACATTATGGGCTTGAGAATATGATATTTGAATGGGTATCAGTAATTTTACTGAAAAACCGCTGTTTTCTTGATATTTGATAAGTGGTTCTTTTTTCAAATAAGGCGATGATGCTTTTAAAAGGCGTAGCCCTAGTTCCAAGCCATTCAGTTTTTTGCTCGCTGATATGTCTACTAAGGTAAGAGGTGTCTGCGAAACGGGGGGCATCTTTTTCGTCCCAGCTGAGCTGTGATTATTAATTTCCAAGACAATTGAATCAGCGTTCACAAGCCAAGTTTTGATAGAAATCTTGCTGGACGGTTGGGCATGTTTGATAGCGTAAGACATCAAAGTTGATATCAAGAGTGAAAAGATATGCATGTCTGCTTTCACAACTGTGTTTGAGGCTTCCATATCAATATCGAATTTCAAGTCTCGGCTTTTGGCCTTACGTCTTAGCGGATTGGTGTTTTCTAGTATGATATCATGTAAGTCGAATTGACTAACTTGGGACAAATAATCCCCGCTTTCAATTTTTGAAAGGATTGCAAGAGATTGACTTGCAGCGAGAATTTCATTGCCATTTTCAATAATGTATCCCGCATATTCTTTTATGTCTTTTGCAGGTAGATTAGACGTTGAAATGATGTTCGCAAAACCAATAATGTGTTTTAGAGGTGTTTGAAATTCTTCTTCAATATTTGCCAGCAGATGGGACGATGTTGAATTAATCGTGTTCCTTACATCTCTTTCTGCAGCAGTTTCCATTATCGCTTCACATAATTGATCTGAAGAGACGGGTTTTTCAAGAAATTTGGATACTTCAGCTTTATTGACAGCCTGAAGAAGGGTTTCGCGGTCAAGGTCTCCAGTTAGCATGATACGAGCAATGCTTGGGTCGATTTTGCGAACCCTGCTTAGAAATTCAATACCAGACATTTCTGGCATTCGCATATCTGAAATGACAATATCAAAAGGCTTGTCAGTAGCTATGCGCTGCAGCGCCTCAGTTGGGCTAAGAACCGACACAATATCAAAATGCATGCGTAAGCGACGTTTAATTGTCAATAATACAGGCAATTCATCATCAACCATGAGTATCCGATAACTCGTTGATTTATCCGGACGTTGGGGGAAATTCAAAATCTCACTATGGGTGGTCAAATTCAGCCTCCATTCTGCATTTTATCTGATTTTGCATGGCTGAGCGAATAAATCTGTCCCCATATGGGGATAAGTTAAATATCAAATCTGTGAAATATTATGGATCAACTTCAAGCCTTTGGAGGGAGAAGGTTAGCAAGATCTAGGAGGATTTCATGGGGGCCGTTTCAACACATGCAGCGCCACTTTCAGGCAGCAAATCTTATGAACAGTTAGAAAAGCGCCTTCAGCGGGAAATCGCTGCACGTAAAAGTGCTGAGTGTCTTTTGAAGGATAAAAGCAAATCGCTCATCGCATCTAATCAAGCACTCGAAAAAGTTGCGCACCATTTAGAAGAGCAAAGACTGCAGCTTGATATTATTCTTGATAATACAGTGGGCGGAATTTTTCTGACAAATGCAAATTTTCAGATTTTGCGGGTGAATAAAGCTGGCATGGAGATGTTCAATTTGTGTCAGGAAACCCTACTGGACCTAAAAATTATTGATCTTTTCCATGCAGACCTAGATGTGTCTCATGTCGTTCGAGAGGCTCAAAAAGAGCTAGGTCAGGCAAGAATTTACGAGACAATCGGAATGACGATTTATGGAGATCAAGTTCCTATAGAGATTGGCGTTACATTAGTTAAACAAGATGCGCCACGGTCCAAGCAATATGTTTGGATTGTTCGCAATATCACGAGACGTAAACAAGATGATGCAAAACGAGAAGTGCTAGAAAAAGAGCTGGCACAAGCGCAAAAACTTGAAGCATTGGGAACATTAGCTAGTGGCGTCGCGCATGAAATTAACACGCCTATTCAGTATGTTGGAGACAATTTGCGTTTCTTGCAAGACAGCTTTACGGATTTGATGGCATTGATGCGTTTGCAAGATTCAAAGTATTCGGACGCGGAGCTGGAAGCAAAAAAAGAAGAAATTGATCTTGAGTTTTTGGAAGCAGAATTGCCTGCCTCATTAGAGCAGTCGCTCTATGGCCTTGATCAAGTTGCTCGAATTGTAAAAGCTGTAAAAGAATTTTCTCATCCCGGTTCAGGCGATGCTGAATCGATAAATCTAAATGAGCTTGCTTCTTCCTCTTCAACGCTTTGTAAAAATCAGTGGAAATATCTCGCTGATGTTGAATTCCTTTTTGACCCTAATCTGCCTGAAGTTGTGTGTTACCCAGGAGATGTAAATCAAGTTCTATTGAATATGATTGTAAATGCGGCTGATGCCATTGATGAGTTGGGGGCAGGGGATAAAGGCACGATTACGCTGCAAACCAGATTTGATGATACGAGCATTTATCTGGATATTTCAGATACTGGATGTGGCATGGATGAGAGCGTTGTTGGTCGTATTTTTGATCCGTTTTTTACAACAAAAGATGTGGGAAAAGGAACTGGGCAAGGCCTAGCCATTTCTTACAATATAATAAAGCAAAAGCACGGTGGCGATATAAAGGTGGTATCGAGCGAAGGCGCAGGCACTACATTTACGATATCATTACCGCGTGAATTTGGAGGTGTATCATGAGCAATCCCACAGTTTTGTTTGTCGATGATGAGCCAAATGTTTTACGCGGCTTGAAACGCATGTTGCGCCCTGAGAGAAACCGATGGGATATGGTGTTTATGGAAGGCGGTCCCGAGGCCATCCAATGGTTATCTGAGAATGATGTAGATGCCATTGTGAGCGATATGCGTATGCCGGTCAAAGATGGTGCGGATGTTTTAAATTTCGCCGCTGAAAACAATAAGGGATATGTCAGAATCGTATTGTCGGGCGAGGCAGACAAGGAACTTACATATCGAACTGTTCTTAGTTCCCATCAGTTTCTGTCGAAGCCTTGTCAAAATATAGAACTTGTTCGTGCAATAGATCTGCCTGTTTCATTTTTAGGCCGGCTATCGTCCAATGATCAGGCTAGAGTGGCATCTGCTTTGAGAACATTGCCTTGCGCGGCCGACATTGTTGCGCAAGCCAAGAAAGCATTGTCTCGTGAGGCAGGGTTGAGTGAATTTGCGAATATAGTATCCAAAGAACCCACATTGGCCTTACGAATTTTTCAATTAGCTAATTCAGCGTATTTTGGAAAACCGGCCAATACGTTGAGCATATACGAGGCGGTGACAACCATTGGCTCGGATGTTCTTAGATCCTTACTTGAGACGAACCGTCTCGTCGATCAAGTAACCACCGAATCTAATAATGAAGCGCTCAAAGACATTTCCAGTTGCGCAGTGAAGTGTGCGCAAATGTTGTATGAACTGGCCCTTGAACGAGGGACAAGCGAAACCGAAGCAGAGGCAGCTTATTCAACAGGTTTACTTTCGTGGGCCGGAGATTCTCTAGTGGCTGGGACTGATATGGGCTTGGATGCTGCGTCTCTGCATTTGAATGCAATTAGTGTTTCTGGATATGCGGCATGTTTATTGGGTATTCCCGCACATATGAGCGCAGTGATTTCATCTTTGAACACACAACAATCGGATAGATTTGTCGATCCGAGTGATCGCGCCAACGCGCTGGCCTCACTTATGTTTGACAAGGCGGTAGCGTGATGAGTGATAAAATACGTGTTTTATTTGTTGATGATGACCCAGCTCTTTTGCAAGGGTTAAAAAGGAAATTCCATAAAGAGTTTGATCTCACCGTTGCGGAGAGTGCATTGGAGGGTGTGAGGTGTTTGGAGAAAAAAGGTCCGTTTTCGGTTGTTGTTTCAGACCAGAATATGCCTCAAGTTAAAGGCACAACCTTTTTGGCCAAGATCGCCAAGCATTTTCCTTTGACCGTTCGGGTTCTGTTTACTGGGAATAATGACCAAGAAACAGCTGTATCGGCTGTTAATGATGGGGCTGTTTTTAAATTTCTCAATAAGCCATGTACGTCAGATGAAATCCTAGAAGTGGTCAAGCAGGCTCATGCACATCATTTGATGTTGAAAAATGAACGATTAATCCTCGAGGAAACATTGACAGGTAGCATTAACTTGCTGACCGACATGCTTTCTATGACGCATCCCAAAGCATTTCAACGTGCAAATCTCGTCCATGAATGGTCGGTGAAAGCTGCAAAACTTTTGGACATTGATGATGTTTGGGAATTGGAGGTCGCTTCTAAGCTTTGGCCACTCAGCTATCTCTTGTTGCCAGATGATCTGATTGCAAAACGAAATGCTGGCGAGGATTTGAACGCTGAAGATCATAAATTACTTGCGGCATCATATTTGTCTATCTCTCAGTTGCTTAACAACATTCCGCGGGTGAGTGAAATTTCGCGTATTTTGCTGTTGAGTTGTGATGGTGCATGTCAGGCTGTTGAACCAGAGGCACGGCCAAAGTCCGCACTGTTGTTGCAGTTGCTTATAAACGCATCTTTTTATGCTGATTTGAGAACCGGTTCAGTTGAGTTGAAATATCTCGATAAACTGAGCGAGGGACTTGCGCCAGTCAGTCAGTCTTTGTTTGCTTTGATATGCGGCATTTTTAGTGATCAGACGAAAGCATCCAATACGGTTTTGAAAGAGGTTGAAGCGGTTTATTTATTGGAAGATGATGTTCTTGTAGAAGACCTTCATGACAGTAATGGGCGGCTGCTGTTAGCAGCTGGGCAAAATGTGACAAAAAGTGTGATTAGTAAATTGGGGCAAATAAACAGGCATCAAAAAATCACAAATAAAGTGAAGATCGTGCGAGGCATGGGCAATAATGTGTCACGCGAACCGGCGACGGCAGCATAACCCATTGAATATCTGTTTTGTTGGACGTTATATAATGACGAACATATCCAGAGCCAATAATTGACGGTGTGCAGTACAAGGGCGAACCTCATGTTGTACACCGTCGTTTTGAGTCATTATTGTGCCATTAAGAATGCAAGATATTCGTGTGCTCTTGATGCCCAGTATTCTTCTTTGTGACCAGTTCCTTCGTAAACGCGGAATTGAGCGGCATTTTTATCCCAACCATTTTCACGAAACCATGCTTCAATGTCGACTGAATGACGGGCATAGTATTGATCCAGTTCGATAGTGCCGTGATCAAACCAAATGGTTTGGGGATATTCACCGATTTTAGAACTATCAAGGTAAGCCAATATAGCTTGTGTGGCTGCGTTTGCAGCGGGAGATTCAGGACGAGCCAAAACCCAATGCGTGGAGAGGCAAGCGGCTTTGCTAAACACCTCTGGGTATTCAGCAAGGGCATATAAAGAGATGAGACCGCCCATGCTTGAGCCCATGATAGACGTATTTTCCCGCCCGGGGGCGGTGGCGTAGTTGGAGTCGATATAGGGCTTTAGTTCTTCGACGATGAATTTCAGGTATGCATCGCTATATAATTCGGGTTTAACGCCTTCAGGATTATCCTCAGAAACAGCAAAGGCTTCTTCAGGAAGGTTGTTGATGATTTTTTCAGGGGCGTATTCCCACCAACGTTTATCCGTGTTCCATATGCCGACAATAATTGCGGGGCGTGCTTTTTCTTCTTTTATTAGCCGCGTTGAAACTTCATCTAAATTCCACTCAACACCCCGATATGAACCTTCCGTTTCCATAAGGTTTTGGCCATCATGAGCATAAATCACAGGATATTTTTGGTTAGTAGGATCATATCCGGGGGGGAGCCATATTGTTAGACCGCGCGGTTGTATGAATTGTGATTCAAACTCAGCAATTTTTACAAATTGTCCCTTGTCAGAAGCGGCTATAGGCTGAGATATTGGTTCTGAAAGATGCGATACTTTGGCCGTTTCAGGAGGTGCAATCGTTTCGTGACTTGTGCAATGACTTAAAAAGAGCGCGCATAAGCCAATGGATATGAGCGCCGCGTGTGATCTGATCATGAGTGTTTCTTCCCCTCAATATGCAATGCTTTTTTCTGTGCTTTTTCTTAAGGTTTGCATTGAAAATGGAGGTTGAAAACACCTAAATCAAAGCCAGCACAAAAAAGATAAACTTAACGCAGCGTCCTTAGGGCTGTAACCGCTGGGGGGCCTTTAAGCTTAGTCTGGGGGAGATAGAAGTCGCTCGCGGTTTGTAGCACGAGGGAATTAGCCTATAAGCTTGAACGTTGCGACAAGGTGGGAGTTGGTCATGTCGATGGAAAATAGCCTTGTTAGTGAAACTGATAGATTGTCTCCATGCATTGAATTGACGATTGTGGTTCCTGTTTTCAAAGAGGTTGGTAATGTGGATCGCATGGTGGCGGCGCTTGATGCGGCTTTAAACGGTATAAAATGGGAAGTTGTTTTTGTTGATGATGACTCTCCGGATGGAACCGCCAGCGCCGTCAGTGACATCTCTTCAACAGATCGCCGTGTCAGGTTAATTCACCGTGTTGGTCGGCGTGGACTTTCGTCTGCAGCGATTGAAGGCATGATGTCGTCAACGGCTGAATATGTTGCCGTTATTGACGGTGATTTGCAGCATGATGAAACAATAATTCCTCAAATGCTAACAGCTGTAAAAGACGGAGCTGATATCGCTATCGGCACTCGTTATGTGGAGGGGGGATCAACGGGAGAATGGGATGGAACCCGTGAGAAAATTAGTCGCTTTGCAACGTGGGTCTCACAGCAAATGACCGGAGTTAAACTTAGCGACCCGATGAGTGGATTTTTCCTCGTTGGCCGACAAACATTACTTGGTGTCGTGCATGGATTGTCAGGCTTGGGCTTTAAAATTTTACTAGATATTCTGACGACTGCGCGCCCAGCGCTTAAGGTTGCAGAAATCCCATACACGTTCCGCATTCGAGAAGAAGGCGAGAGCAAGCTGGATACTTCGGCAGCATGGGATTTTACGATGCTGTTGATAGATAAAAAAGTCGGTTTTTTGCTACCTGTGCGTTTTGTTTCTTTTGCCTTTGTGGGCGGGCTTGGAATAATCGTGCACTTCCTGACTCTGACTGTGATTTATCAAGTGGTGGAGAAGTCGTTTTTTTGGGGACAGGCTGCCGCGATGGCAATTTCGATGGTCTTTAATTATTGGCTCAATAATAAGCTTACCTATCGAGACAAACGCCGAACGGGAATACATTGGTTCACTGGTTTGTTGAGTTTTATGGGCATTTGTTCTCTGGGAGGGGCTGCAAATGTTGGCATAGCGAATTTCCTGTATGCAGAAGAAATGCACTGGGTGTTGTCGGCTTTAGCAGGCATTATCGTTGGCGCGGTGTGGAATTACGCAGCTACAAGTTTGTATACTTGGCGTAAATAAATTCTAGGTAAGTGTTCGGTTGAGAAAAAAGAGATAATGAGAAGTCGTCAAATTCGTTCTAGAAAAAATCTAGAATTGAAAAGGCGAGAATAGTAGGGGTGGAAATTGTGAGAGAGAATGTTTCTAAAATCATCAAATTGGATGGTCGTCGGGTTAAAAGTCGTCAGAAATTAAAAAAGGCTTTAGCAAAAATACTACGGACGAAGAGCTTAGAAAAAATAACAATAGAAGAAATATCAAAAGCTGCACATGTCACACGACCGACTTTTTATTCCAATTATAAGGATTTGCAGGCGATCGCTATCGAATATGTCGATGAGTTGATGCAAACTTTATTGGAAAAATTTAGGACAATTGATGTGGATCAGAAGTTGTTGCCGCGACAGCGAGTAAAAGTTCTGCTGCTCTATTATATTGAGATGTTACAAGAAAATGATGGAATATTGCTTAGTGCTGCTGCGGGGCGCGCTGGTAATGAAGCCTTGGAATTGATGCGCAGTTACTGGATGAAGATGGTTCTCATTCGGGCTGAAAAAGTACCGCATTCTGGCTTGTCGGCTTTAGATATCGAGGTGTCTACGCATTTTGTTGCTGGGGCAGTGAACTCAGTTTTAGAAGCGCATGCCTCAGGTAAACTTGATATGAATGCTGAAGAGGTTGCTGAAAGTATTTCGTTACTCATTAATCAAGGTTTAGGGCAAACTCTGGGTGCAATTGATTAGAGCTTTTCTGCTGACAATATTGCCAAGGTTGAGTTCATAGAAGCTTCTAATAAATGTTTGCTTTCTGCGCATTGCGAAAGGGCGGTTAAGCCATACATGGTAGTTATAACCATTAGCGCAGCATCCTTTGGCATGATCCCTTCACGAAGTGATCCATCGTCTTGGGCTATCTGGAAAATTTTCTCCATAGCAGAGACTTTTTTGTCCATGAAAACTTTCACGCTTTGGGCAATAACAGGATCGTGTGGTGCCAGCTCAAAAGTTGCCTGACATACTAGTGATCCAGGCATTTCTGAGCTGCAACATGCTCCGACAAGGTCTTCTAGTGGGCCGAGCATGTATTCTTTCAATGTGGCCATTGCAGACGTCTTACGATTTTCCAAGCGGTCTGTTAATTCAGTGATGGTGAGGTCGTGATCACGATGCAAGGCTGCTAGAAATAGTTCTCTTTTGCCGCCAAATTGTTGGTAGATTGCGTATCTATTCAATCCAGTCGCTTCAACTAGACTATCTATTCCCGTGCGCTCATATCCGTCGCGTTTGAATATTTCCATGGAAATATCAATTGCTTTTGCGATTTCTATTTCACTCCTTCCCATTGGGGATCCCTTATATTGAAGCTGGGGGTGTATTAGACCTTTAATATAGGAATGAATTCTTCAAAGTTAAATATTGTCGTAGCGTAAATAGAGCTAGTCTGGTTGAAATGCGCTCGCCGAGATAAACGAGCCTTGAGAAAATATCAACGCGTTTCCCGGTTTTTGACGTGCTCTAAGAACCTCGCCAATGATAATGGAATGATCTCCAGCATCGTGTATTTTATGTTTTTTGCATTCAAAAACAGACAAACAATCATTTATAATAGGTATATTGTATTCGTTTAGAAGATAATCGCAGTGTTCAAATTTGTTTTTGGATTTGGCAAATGCATCACATACAAATTTTTGTTCATAGGTTAGTACGTGAATTGCGAAAAATTCTGCGTTTATAAAGGCCTCATATCGTGATGATTGTTTTGCAGGTGCCCACATGACAAGAGCTGGATTGAGTGAAAGGCTAGAGAAGCTGTTAGCTGTTATGCCGATTGGGCCGTCTTTTGACTGCGTAGTGACAATAGTGACACCAGTTGAAAAGCTACCTAGAGCGCTTCGAAATGCGCGAGCATTTTCTTCGGGTGAAAAAATATCCATTGTTTTTCTTGGGCACCCTTCATCGTGATGTAAATTTCAGTCTATGAATAGAATAGGGTGAGGCTGTTGAAAACCCGCTAAGTCAATATAAACGCAAGTTCTAAATTTCGTAATGTGTTTCTAAAACAAGTTAGAAACATGGTTTCAATTTGTCTGAAAAATGTATTTGGATCAAGTTACAAGGGGCAATGATACAGAGCTAAAAAGATTACATTGTATCTAGGGCGACTTTCTTATGCATTGAATTTCTTATGGTAAATCTGATCTTCAAGATTGATTTTTGACCTCAAATTTGCTTGTGTGAAAAAAA
>JGI2924J29684_1078022_pt1 | contig 28217 bp, 25 predicted proteins | sample BenlonsequencITS_FD_29684 | JGI IMG/M metagenome (IMG submission 29684)
CCCGCCCCCAGCGGTCGGCGGCGGCGGAGCCTGCGCAGCCGCAGGAATCGCACCATACAAAATCAACTGCGACAAACCCGGATCTTGCGCCGCCACCTGCTGCGCCAACTGCTGCTCGACACCAGGAGCGGCGCCAGGGCCCTCCGCTGGCGGCGGACCGTCCGCAGACTGGTCCGGATCTGCCGCCGCGATCGGGGACACAGCCGCCAACAAGCCCGCCACAAGGCCGAGCGACACAAAGGCGCGGCGGGACGCCGTGGAACGGGCATGCTGCCGCACAGGCTCTTCGCCCTCGAACTTCATGTCAGCCATCTGCACCTCGCTTCTCTCTCCGTCGACGCTTCTTCCCGTCAACGCCGGTTTTCGCCAGCACCAGCCTCGTCGACGCGACGCTTTCGGACACGTCCGTGCTCATGCGTTTCAGCAGACAATGCCGCTCTGTCACATCCACACCATGCGTTCCAGGGGAAACTTACACAACTCTGACAACAGATCTATAACGCTTTATAGACATATCGGCGCAAAGAGAAAGGCGCATCGGCGCAAAGCGGGAAAAGAAGAGGCGATCCGGCGGATCCTGTGGCAAGAAAGTATCGGAAGAAAGGCCGTGCCGCGCGCGAACAATATGCGCGAACACCTCGGCGAATACTTTATTGGCCGTCCTTGGCCGCCGCCCAGTCCTCGTTGGCGCGACCGGACCTCGTTTTCCATCGCCCTCCCCAACGTGACAATTTCGCAACGAGCACCGCGACCAGGACGAGGACGGACAGCGCAGCGCTCACTCCGGTCCACGAGACGCTCGGCGCGAACAGCCGGTCGAGGAACTGGTTCGCCGCCACCGTCGGGTTTGCGTCCAACTCGTCTTGGGCGTTCTCCAGCCTCACCCGAGTGACGCTCGCGGAGTAAGAGCCGACGAAGCCCGGCGCGAGGGCCAGCACAGTGACCGGGTCGGAGCCGGCCACCTCGGTGGCGAGATTGCGCAACTGCGTGGGGACGTACGGCCCCGGCGGGAGCACGAGAACTTCGAAACTCAGGCCTTGGCCCTTCGCCCGCGCGACGGCCTCGGTCAAGCCGGGACGGTCCGATGGGCTGGCGTGCACGCCGGTCGCGACCAGGTCGGCGCGGATGGCGGCTGGGTCGGACCCCGGGGGCAAGTCTTGTTTCAGCGGCCGTGGGCTCATGGGAAGCAGCCTACCGTCTTTTTCCTTTGACCCACCCCCCGACATAGCAGTATGCTTGTACTGTTACGATAGATTCCGTCCCACCAGCCCTGGGTCATCTGACACGACAGGCTCACGCCTTCGCGCCGGGTGCCAAATAAGGAGGTCCCCTTAATGGCCAGCATCAACTCCTTCAACTCCCGCGACACCCTCAAGGTCGACGACCAGGAATACGAGATTTTCCGCCTGGACCGCGTCGAGGGCCTCAGCAAGCTCCCGTACTGCCTGAAGGTTCTCGCCGAGAACCTGCTCCGCACCGAAGACGGCGCAAACATCACCCGAGACCATATCAACGCCCTCGCCAACTGGGACCCCTCCGCAGAGCCGTCTGTGGAAATCCAGTTCACCCCCGCCCGCGTCATCATGCAGGACTTCACGGGCGTTCCCTGTGTCGTGGACCTGGCCACCATGCGCGAAGCGGTGACCGAACTGGGCGGCGACCCGGACAAGGTCAACCCGCTTTCCCCCGCCGAGCTCGTCATCGACCACTCGGTCATCCTCGACGTGTTCGGCCGCGCGGACGCCTTCGAGCGCAACGTCGAGCTTGAGTACGAGCGCAACGGCGAGCGCTACCAGTTCCTTCGTTGGGGCCAGGGAGCGTTCGACGACTTCAAAGTGGTCCCTCCGGGCACCGGCATCGTGCACCAGGTGAACATCGAATACCTCGCCCGCACGGTCTTCACCAGGGGCGGCCAGGCCTACCCGGACACCTGCGTCGGCACGGACTCGCACACCACCATGGTCAACGGCCTCGGCGTGCTGGGCTGGGGCGTCGGCGGCATCGAGGCCGAGGCCGCGATGCTCGGCCAACCGGTCTCCATGCTCATCCCGCGCGTGGTCGGCTTCAAGCTCACCGGCTCGATCAACCCCGGCGTGACAGCCACCGACGTGGTGCTCACCATCACTGAAATCCTGCGCAAGCACGGCGTGGTGGGCAAGTTCGTCGAGTTCTACGGCGCCGGCGTCGCCGAAGTGCCGCTCGCGAACCGCGCGACCCTCGGCAACATGAGCCCCGAGTTCGGCTCCACCGCCGCGATCTTCCCGATCGACGGGGAGACCATCGACTATTTGCGCCTGACCGGCCGCGACGAGCACCAACTGGCACTCGTGGAGGCATACGCCAAGGAGCAAGGCCTTTGGCACGACGCCGCGCACGAGCCCGCCTACTCCGAGTACCTCGAACTGAACCTCTCCGAAGTCGTGCCCTCCATCGCCGGGCCGAAGCGCCCGCAGGACCGGATTCTGCTCTCCGAGTCGAAGGTGGCGTTCCGCAAGGACATCCACAACTACGTCGGCGACGAGGCCCCGGCCCCGCACACCCAGCTGGACGAGGCCATCGAGGAATCCTTCCCCGCGAGCGACCCGGCCAGGCTGTCCTTCGCCGAGGATGACGCGGTCCCCGTGCTCTCCGCCGCGACCGGCTGCGAAGGGCGCCCCTCCAAGCCGGTGCGGGTCAAATCCGAGGAGCGCGGCGAGTTCATCCTCGACCACGGCGCGGTCGCGGTCGCGGGCATCACGTCCTGCACCAACACCTCCAACCCTTCGGTCATGCTCGGCGCCGCCCTGCTGGCCAAGAACGCGGTGGAGAAAGGCCTCACCTCCAAGCCGTGGGTCAAGACGAACATGGCTCCGGGCTCCCAGGTCGTCACCGACTACTACGAGAAGGCCGGGCTCTGGCCGTACCTGGAGAAGCTGGGCTTCTACCTGGGCGGATATGGTTGCACCACCTGCATCGGCAACACCGGCCCGCTCCCCGAGGAGATCTCGCAGGCGGTCAACGACAACGACCTGACCGTGACCGCGGTGCTTTCGGGGAACCGGAACTTCGAAGGCCGCATCTCACCGGATGTGAAGATGAACTACTTGGCGTCCCCGCCGCTGGTCATCGCATACGCGCTGGCCGGCACGATGGACTTCGACTTCGAGCACGAGCCGCTGGGCACGGGCACGGACGGACAGCCGGTGTTCCTCAAAGACATCTGGCCGTCGGCGAAGGACATCGAAGACACCATCAAGGCGACGATCGACCGAGAGATGTTCACGAAGTCGTACGCGGACGTCTTCAAAGGCGACGAGCGCTGGCGCAGCCTGCCCACGCCCGAAGGCAACACCTTCGAGTGGAGCGACTCCTCGACCTATGTCCGCAAGGCCCCGTACTTCGACGGCATGCCGCTTGAGCCCGCGCCGGTCGCGGACATCAAGGGCGCCCGGGTCCTCGCGCTCCTCGGCGACTCGGTGACCACCGACCACATCTCCCCCGCCGGTTCCATCAAGCCGGGCACCCCGGCCGCGCAGTACCTCGACAGCCACGGTGTCGCCCAGGCGGACTACAACTCCCTTGGCTCGCGCCGGGGCAACCATGAGGTCATGGTCCGAGGCACCTTTGCCAACATCCGCTTGCAGAACCAGTTGCTCGACGGCGTCTCCGGCGGCTACACCAGGGACTTCACTCAGCCGGGCGGCCCCCAGTCGTTCATCTACGACGCGTCGGTGAACTACCAGAAGGCAGGCATTCCGCTCGTCGTGCTCGGCGGCAAAGAGTACGGCTCGGGCTCGTCCCGCGACTGGGCCGCGAAGGGGACCACGCTCCTCGGCGTGCGCGCCGTCATCACCGAGAGCTTCGAGCGCATCCACCGCTCGAACCTCATCGGCATGGGCGTGATCCCGTTGCAGTTCCCCAAAGGCGAGTCCGCTCAGTCGCTCAAGCTGAACGGGACCGAGGTCTTCGACATCAGCGGCATCGAGAAGCTCAACGAGGGCGTCACCCCGAAAACTGTCCATGTCACCGCGACCAGGGAAGACGGCTCGAAGGTCGAATTCGACGCCGTGGTGCGGATCGACACTCCGGGCGAGGCGGACTACTACCGCAACGGCGGCATCCTGCAGTACGTGCTCAGGAATATGATCCGCTCGCAGAGCTAATCCCAACCATGCCCAAGGTAAGCCCTGACCGCATCGCTGCGACCAAGGGACAGATTCTCGACGGGGCCCGGCGCTGCTTCGCCGAGCACGGCTACGACGGCGCGACCGTCCGCCTGCTCGAAGCGGCGACCGGGCTCTCTCGGGGAGCGATCTTCCACCACTACCAGGACAAGGCCGAGCTCTTTTTCGCGCTCGCGAAAGAGGACGACGAGCGCATGGCGCAGCTCGCCGCCTCCCACGGCCTCGTGCAAGTCATGCGGAACCTGTTGCGCAGGCCCGAGGAGCTGGACTGGCTCACCACCCGTCTGGAGATCACCCGGCGACTTCGCACCGAGCCAGAGTTCCGAGAGCGCTGGACGCACCGCTCCACCGCTGTGCGCGAGGCGGCCCTGGCGCGCTTGGCCCGCAAACAGAACGACGGCGGGGTCCGAGACGATATCCCCGTCGAGGTGCTCTACGAGTATCTGCAGCTCATGCTCGACGGACTCGTCAGCCACCTCGCGAGCGGGGAGGAAACCGCACGGCTGGAGGCAGTGCTGGACATGGTCGAAACCGCGATCCGCGTGCCGAACCGAACTGCGGATTGAGCCGGGCTTTTCCGCGCGGCGACCAGAGCGCCGCCGAGCAAGAGCCTACTTCTTCGTCTTGCCGTTTTTCTTCGCCGGCTCAAGCTCGGGGGTGTGCGCCCCGCCTCGGGCGCGCAATGCGGCCTTCGACTCGACCAGCACCTTGTGGACGAATCCATAGGAGCGGCCCGTCTCTTGGGCGAGACTGCGAATACTCGCTCCCGCCTCGTATTTCGCCTTCAGATCGGCTTGGAGTTCGGCCCGGTCCGAACCGAGCACACGGGTTCCTTTGCGCCGAAGCCCTGAAGCAGCTTTCGTTTTGCTCGCAGGACCTTTGACCGACGCGCTCTTCGCGGCGCGCGGCGAAGGCTTCGCGGTGGGAGATTTCGATTGAGTTGCTGCCATGGCGCTCCTCCTGGGCTCGACCTGTTGCATCAAGACCTTCACCATAGTAGCGCGATATCGGCAGAATGGTCGGGAAAGGGTGATCGAAAACTCATGCAAGCCGCTCGCGTCATCTCGGACAATTCTCTTGATCTCAAGTGCGCTTGAGCTATTAGTGTCGGCAAGAACGCGAGCCAGCAGGAGAAAGGACACTTCATGGCACAAGAATTCTTCTCGAAAAACACTCCCCCGATCGTTCGCCAGGCGGATCAAGAGATACTGGGGGCAATCGCCGAGGGCAGTCAGAACAGATTGATCTTCGACGCCGAGGCCACCAGCGGCCTGGCCGGGGCCCTGGAGATTCGGCTGGCCGTCGGCGCGCACGGGGCCTCGCCGCACTTGCACAAAAAGTCGGGCGAGCTGTTCTACGTCGTCGCGGGGAAGGTCGAGGTGCTGTGCGACGAGGCGGTGCTCACAGTGGCCGAGGGCGACACCTTCTTCGTGCCGCCGAGGACAATCCACGCCTTCGGAGCGGCGCCGGACAGCTCTGCGCGCCTTTTCAGCGTGCTCACGCCAGGCACGCAACGCTTCGAATACTTCCGTCTGCTCGACGCCGTCGAACGAGGCGAAGCAGACCGCTCGGCGCTTGCCGAGTCGCAGGAGCAGTACGACAACTACTTCGTCAAGAGCCTGGTTTGGGAACAGCACAGGGCAGTCGCCCGCAAAAGCGTGCCGAACGCGACCAGCGCAGTGTGATTAACTCCCTGCGGCGGGGGCGCTGGCGCAGACATCCCTCTCGACAGCGTTGAGCCGGTCCGCGGCCGGGGCGATGCGTCCAGCGGCGTCGTTGAACCTGCCGGTGAGTTCGGCTGGCACCCCGTCGGCGTCCTCGGACGAAATGATCTCGTCCTGGACGTCCGCGAGATCTTGATAGGCAGAGGCTTGATCGCGAAGGGCCTGTTCAGCGACATCGTTGTTCACACCGTCCGCAGTCTGTTCCAAAAAGTGCTGGCTCTGACGGAACAGGTCGCCGAGCTGGCGTTGCAGGTCACGCCATTTGTCAAGCTCGCCCTGTGGCGGATGGGCTCCGCGCAAGGTTTTCAACTGGTCCTGCAACGCGGCCCGTTGCTGATCGAGATCGCGGAACCTCGGGCCTGCCGCTTGGAGCGCCTGGCACGCGTTCGGATCCGGGTCAGCTGTTGCGGCGGGCGCCGGGGCGACGAGCAACGCGCACGCCAACAGCGCCGAACCGGTCCATGCGATGGTTTTCGTCATGCCGAACAATGCTAAGGCGTCAGGGGCCGGCGCTGAACGCGCAGTCGGATATGGAAGCCCCGCCCCATGACGAGCACTCCAGAAACCCCGGCCCGCCACACGCGGGCATGGGCGGCCGGTGCTCGATCAGGCCAGCTCGACCAGCTCCAAGTAGTCCGCCGACCAATGGTCTTCGGTGCCGTCCGGCAGCACGATGACCCGCTCGGGCGCGAGGGCCTCCACCGCTCCGGGGTCGTGGGTCACGAGAATGATCGCTCCGGTGAACTTGCGCAAACCGCCGAGGATGCGTTCGCGAGAAGCAGGGTCGAGGTTGTTCGTCGGCTCGTCCAAAAGCAACACATTCGCCCCAGAGGAGACCAGCCCGGCGAGCGCGAGCCGGGTCTTCTCTCCGCCGGAGAGCGTCCCCGCGGGTTGCGACAGCTGGTCGCCGGTGAGCATGAATTGGCCCAGCAAATCGCGAAGGCGCTGCTCCGGAGCGTCCGGTGCGGCATGACGGATGTTGTCCCACACCGAGTCGCACGGGTCGATGGTGTCGTGCTCTTGGGCGAAATACCCGACCTTGAGGCCGTGCCCGGCTATGACCGCGCCAGTGTCGGGCGTCTCGGCCCCGGCGAGCAGCCGCAGCAAGGTCGTCTTGCCCGCGCCGTTGAGCCCGAGGATCACCACGCGCGAACCCCGGTCGATGGCGAGGTCCACGCCCGCGAAAATCTCCAAGGAGCCGTAGCTTTTCGACAGGCCCTGCGCGGTGAGCGGTGTTTTGCCGCACGGCGCGGGGTCGGGGAAGCGGATATCGGCGACTTTGTCGGCAACCCGATCCGGCTCGAGCGCGGAGAGCATCTGCTCCGCGCGACGAGCCATGTTCTTCGCGGCAACCGCTTTGGTGGCCTTCGCGCCGAGCTTCGCCGCCTGGGTTTGCAGGGCGCTCGCCTTCTTCTCGGCGTTCGCCCGCTCGCGTCGCCGACGCTCCTCGTCAAGCGCCCTGGTCTTCAAGTAGGTCTTCCAGTTTGTGTTGTAGACGTCCGCCTCGCCGCGCGTCGCGTCGAGGTACCAAACCCGGTTCACCACAGCGTCTAACAGCTCCACGCTGTGCGTGATGAGCAAAAGGCCCCCGTTGTGGCGTTGGAGGAAAGACTGCAGCCAGGCGATCGAGTCCGCGTCGAGGTGGTTCGTCGGCTCGTCCAAGAGGAGCGTCGTGCCGGACCCGTCGCCGCCCTCAGTCGCGGCGAAAAGAATCCGGGCGAGTTCGACGCGACGTCGCTGTCCGCCGGAGAGCGTGCCGATTGCCTGCTCCATCACGCGGTCCTGCAAGCCCAACCGAACACAGATCTGTGTGGCCTCGCTCTCGGCGAGGTAGCCCCCCCTCGCCTCGAACTGCTCCTGCAGTTCCCCGTAGGCGCGGATCGCGCGGTCTCGCTCCCGCTCGTCAACGACCTCGGCCATCTTCGCTTGCTGCTTGTCCATCTCACGAAGGATCGTGTCGAGGCCCCGCGCGGAGAAGACCCGGTCTTTCGCGAGCACCGACAGATCGCCCTCCCTCGGGTCTTGCGGCAAATACCCGAGTTCCCCGGTGCGGGATATCGTCCCACCGTACGGCTTCGTCTCACCAGCGAGAATACGCATTGTGGTGGTCTTGCCCGCCCCGTTGCGGCCCACAAGCCCGATCCGGTCCCCCGCCTGGATCCGAAGCGCCGTCCCTGGCGCTGCGAGCAACGTCCTGCTGCCCGCACGCACTTCAAGGTCGTTCGCCACAATCACGGGCGGCAACTCTACCGCGGAGCCGCCTATGGCGAGAACTGTTTTCCCCCGCCGACAGCCGGAACAACGACCTGCGAGCCGGAAACCCATGACAATCTGGTGACAATCAGGGCGCGAAAAACAACGATACAGTCAAGACTTGGCCCACAACTGGACGTGTTCCGCGCGCCCGTGACAGGCTTTTTCCGATTCACGAGCGTGCTCGAGAACGCGCTGATCCCGCGCCCATCCGCACATCACACCCCGCGCACATCCACGGAAAAGAGTCGAGAACCCCACTATGAAGAACACATCTCGCATGACAGCGGCCATTTTGGGCGCTGTGGCCACCGCCGGGCTCGGCGTTGCGGCTTTCTCGAACGCCGCCCCGGCCCCGGAAGGCGCAGCGGACTCCCCGACAGCGTGCGACGCTTTGGCAGGGGCCGCCAACGACGCCGCCATCGGCGTCAACAAGATCCACGACATCGGCCCGACTATTTCTCCTGCGCTGCCGCATCCGGACGACCCGGATTTGCAAACCGGAAATGTCAACCTCATCCAACTCTTTTTGCAGTCGCGCGACATCGCGGGGTCGCTGCACCGGGCCAGCGCCGAACTGCGAGCCGCTCAGGGCAACGTGGACGACGCCGATCTGAGCTCTGCCGCAGACGAACTCGCCCAAGCGGACGAGAACACGGCGGCGGCCTTCGACTCTGCTTCCAATATTCTCGGGCCCCGTCCGCCCATGGACGAACTTGCCTCCGGCATGGTTCAGAACATCGGCGACACCATGAACGCGTTCCACCAATTCAACGACCTCTACTCCGCACAGTGCGGTGTGGATCTGCGCCCGGACTGGGACAACCCAGCCGCCGCAGCCGCCGAGGTCGACGAGAGCCCCGCACCGGCCGACGACCAGGCGCCTCCCTCGGAGGAAGCCGCCCCGGAGGCCGACGAGGACCAGGCTCCCCCCGCTGACGACTCCTCGCCCGCTGACGAGGACCAGGCTCCCCCCGCCGACGACGGCCAAAAGCCAGCGGATGAGGACAGCGCCGGACAATAACCGCGCCTGGTCGCAACTTGGGAATCTCCTGGGAAAACGAACCGCTGAACTGGGGATTTATTAAATCCTCTGTGTCTTCATGGTAGTGTCCGAAGAAGAACAGGCGCACCGAAGAGCACACGTCACACCGAAAAGGCCACGTCACAGAGTTGGCGGTGAGACAGGTGCAACACTCGGCTCTGGCCGTGCGCGTCCAGTTCTTCCATGCCAAAGCTGGAATTGCAGCGCACTGCTGCTCGCCCAGCCAAATTGTTGAGGGCCCAACGAGCCACATAACTGAAAGAGTCGAAGTTGCCGATGAAAACATCTCGCGTGACCACTGCATTGCTGAGCTCCATCGCGGTGGCCGGATACGGCGTCGCCGCCTTCTCGTACGCGGATCCTGCCCCTGAAGCCCAGGATTCGTGCGCCGCGATCGACCGCGCCGCACACGACTCCGCAGTCAACATGGACAAGATCCACGGCATCGCTCAGACTATCTCCCCTGCCCTCCCGCACCCGGATCATCCGGAGCAGGAGACCGGCAACGTCAACATCATCGACCTGTTCTTCAAGGCCCGCGATCTTTCTCGGTCGCTGCGCCAGTCGAGCAACGAGCTCCGGGCCGCCGAAGCCGGGGTGGACCTCCCCGAACTGCGGGACGCCGCCGACAACCTCGCCCAAGTGAATGACGACACCGCGACCTCGTTCGACAACGCCTCCAACCCTCTCGGGTCGCGCCCGCCGATGAACGAGATGGCGAACCAGATGTTCGACACGGTGAAGGGCGCCATCCAGGCGTTCCAGAACTTCAACAGCGTCTACTCGAACCACTGCGGCGAAGACCTGATGCCGAACTACGAGGACCAGCCCTCTGCGGACGAGCCTGCTCCTCCCGCCGACGAGCCTGCTCCTCCCGCCGAGGAAGCGGCCCCGGCTGGCGGCAACTGAGCCTGCCCGCGCGAGAGCGCCCGGCCCGAAAAGACTTTCGGGCCGGGCGCTCTCGTTTGCACCGCCTGGCGTTCATAATCGACAGATGCCCGCCGCGACCGGGTCCGCTCACGCGACCATCCCCTTGAGGGCGGAAAGCTGAGCGGCTCCAGGCGGGGAGCCGTTCAAGGAGGCCGCTGCTGAAGAACACGAGAATAGCCTTGGGAATTGACATCGGCGGTTCCAAAACGCATGCTCTGGCAACGCAGGACGCAGTGAGCGTCCTGGATTTCACCACCGGCAGCGCAAATGCGCAGTCAGTCAGCAACGAGCTTGCCGGCCAGCGCCTTGGCGAGATCTTCGCCCGGCTCCGCACACAAGAGATCGGCTCGATCTGCGTCGGGGCGGCAGGCGTGGACAGCGAACGCCAAGTCGATTTCCTGAAGCAGAAAGTGCTCGCTCTGGCCCCGGGGGCTCGGGTCCATGTCGTGCACGACACCGAGCTTTTGCTGCCCGCCGCTGGCAAAGAGACCGGCGTCGCGCTCCTCTGCGGCACGGGCTCGGTGGCCTTGGGCCGTTCCGTGGACGGACGGAGCGCGCGGGCGGGCGGCTGGGGCTCTCTGCTCGGCGACGAGGGCAGCGGGTTTTGGATCTTCCGCGAAGCGGTCCGCCACACACTCGGGCAGAGCGACCGAGGCGAGCAGCACGACGAGCTCGGCGAAGCGCTCCTCGCAGATTGCCAGTGCCGCAAGGCGACCGATTTGCTCGACCACGCCTACGCGAATCAGGAGCGTCGGACTTGGGCGAACCGGGCGGAGCTGGTCCTGCGCCTCGCGGAGAACGGGACGCCCGCCGCTGTGCGAATCCGCGAACAGGCGGCAGACGCCCTTGTCGAACTCGCTCGAACCGTGCGAAGCCGATTGGGCGGCGCATTAGAAGTCGTGTTAGCCGGGGGCTTGCTCCTCGGCGACCTCGCTTTGCGCGCCCTCGTGTCCCAAAAGCTGCGCGAAACAGGGTTCACTGAGATCTCAGCGCTCGACCAACCGCCAGCCCTTGGCGCTTTGCGACTGGCGCAAAGCGCTTTGTGAGCGCCTTTGCGACCGGTTCGCCAGGGACCCGGCCGGTCCAGAGATCTGTTCGCTCAGAGATCCGACGGGGCGAGCCCGATCTCTGGCACGCCAGGAGTGTGCAGGTAACCGGCGAGCCATGGCAGCGAGTCGGAGAACGTGGAACGGGCGAACGGCCAGAGGTGCCGCCCAGGGCCAACATAGACCGCGCAGGACATGCCCGATTTGCGACCGGCTTCGCAGAGCGCTTTCGCGGCGTTCGTCGAATCGGGATCGACCCAGACGTCGGCGTCGGAATTCTCTTTCGTCTCGTTGTCCCTGCCGGGGTGGCCGGTGACTTGGAACCAGCCGGCTGTGCGGGTGTATCGGTGCTGGGCGATCACAGCGAGAGTGTCGTGCGCGTCCTGTGCTGCTTTGTTGCCGCCGAACAGGGCGCCCAGGGTGTCCTCGCCGTCCGGCAGCGAAGGCCGCTCATAGCCGACGACGTCCACGAACCCGCTGAAGAGGTCGGGGTGGGTCGCCGCGAGGGTCACCGCGCAGGTGCCGCCCATGGACCAGCCGACGACGCCCCAGTTCGTGGTGGCGAACTTCGCATTGACGTACTGCGGCACCTCTTTCGTGAGGTGGTCTTCGACATTGCCCCTCGGCCCGTTCACACACTCGGTGTCCGCGTTGAAGAAGCCGCCGAAATCGACGAAGGCCAAAATCGGCGAATTGCCACCATGATTCGCTGCGAAATCGCTCGCGATCTGCACAGCCGCGCCATTGCGCGCCCAATATTCCGGCGAATCCCCCTGCCCCGCGATCATCATCACGGCGGGCAAATGCGGCGGTGTCTTCGAGGCGAACCACGCAGGCGGCAAATAGACGTACTCCGGGCGGCGGGGGAAATGGCTGACGGTGTCTGGGACGTTCACCCGGACCAGGCTGCCAGACGGTTGCGGCGTGCCTTGGAGCGCGGCGACGTCCTTTTCTTCGATCGCGCCCGGGATCGGATCGGTCAGGTCGGGGTCAGGGTCCGACCAAGCGGGCGCGCTGTTGAGGAACAAGGCCGAAAGGACGACGAGAGCCCCGCAGACCCGGCCGAGCCGAACAGCCAAGGGGGACACATTCCAAGACAAAAAGCACTCCGATCATCCGGTTAGCGTGTGGCGGGGGTCGAGGCGGGCAACGGCGACGGCGACACGCCCGGCGTACCAAGATACCCTGCCAGCCATGGCAAGGCGTCATGGAACGCGGTGGACGCGAACGCCCATGTGTGCCGCCCTGGTTTTGCGATGACAGCGCACTCGATCCCCTGTTTGCTGCCAGCGTCGCAAATCTTGCGCGCGGCTCCCAGGTAATCGCCCGATCCCATGAAACCGGCAGGATCACGTCCGCCGAACCCGTCGTTCCCTTCGGCGACGGCCTGGTTCAGCTTGAACCCCTTCGGAAGTTTTTGGGGCGTGCTCGACGTTTGGAACCAACCCGCCGTCCGCGTGTAGCGGCCATGCGCATTGATCGTGTTGATCGGCGCGTACGACTGGTACGCCGAGACATCGCCGCCGAACAGATTCTTGATCGTGGTCTGCTCGTCCCCGGCGCTCGGGCGGATGTCCCCGGCGATGTCCACGAAGCCGCTGAACAGATCGGGGTGGCGGACGGACAAGTTGACCGCGCAAGTCCCCCCCATCGACCAGCCGACGACGCCCCAATGCTCGGCCTCGGCGCTCGCGCCGAAGACCGAGACGATGTACGGCGGGACGTCTTTGACGAGATGGTCCTCCGAGTTGCCCCTCGGGCCGTTCACGCACTCCGAGTCGGTGTTGAAGCTCCCGCTCGTGTCGACGAAGACCATGATCGGCGTGTTTCCGCCGTGCTCGGCGGCGAACTTGTCGGCGATCTGCGCCGCGTCGCCCACACGAATCCAATGCGACGGCGTGTCGAACTCGCCGCCGATCATCATCACCACGGGCAAACGCGGCGGCGTCTTCGACGCGAACCACGCGGGCGGCAGGTACACGTACTCGGCTCGGTGGGTGAAGTGGCTCGCGTCGTTGGGGATGTTCACCGCGACGACGCGTCCCACCGTCTGCGTGGTCCCCTGCAGCGCGGGCAGGGCCGAGGCGTCCACCTGGTTCGGCAACGCCCCGGCGGTGAGCTCATCCCACGCCTGCTCCAAGGTCTGGTAATAGCCGACCCACTGGTTCACCACGATGGCGACAGACAACAGGGACAATGGCACGGCGAGCAGCGCGACCGCGCGCCTGCCCCACCACTGCCCGCGCCAGCCGAGCACGAGGACGGCAATGGCAGCCGCCGAGATGCCGACCCAGAACCAGAGCGCGTTCGGCGCCGGATCACCCGCGAGGCCGTTCTCATCGATGTACTGGTAGACGGCCCAGACCGCAATGGCAGCCACCAGCAACGAGACCGGAACCCAGCGCAGCCACCACCGCTTTGTTCGGCCGCTGCCGCTCAAAGCGTAGGCAAGCGCCACAACGGCGAGGATTTCGACGACCCACGGGAACCAGCCCTGCTGGATCCGGATTCCGTTGCGGTACTTCATCATCGGATGGTCGCCAGGAGCAGCGAAGAACGTCGAAGATCGGGCCGTGATCGAGCCGAGTTGATACGTCCGTGGGTCCTGCACGGTGCCATCCTGCCAAGAGAGACTGAGCGGTTGCTGAGAGAGCCCCGGCGAGTCGCGGAGTCGCACGATCAGGCGCGATTTCTTGCGCGGCGACCGATCCTGCCCCGAGCGCATGGGCCAGGAAGGCGCGAGCGCCCCTGGTAGCATCCATGAGAACACCTCCCCGAAGCTAGGAGACCGCCGTGACCTTCAACGAAGGCATCCAACTCGACGCCAGCGACATTCAAACCGGGGGCGGAGGAATGGGCCGAGGCCCGCAGCTCGCCGTCGGCGGCGGCGTCGGGGGGATCATCGTCCTCGTGCTGGGGCTCTTGCTCGGCGGGAACGACGGCAGCAACCCGCTCGAAGACATCGTCAACGACGTTGGCGCAGGAGCAGGGGCCAACGCGCAGAGCTCCGAGCTGCAATCCGAGCTCGACAGCTGCAAGCGCGACTCCTCACTCGCGAACAGCAACGCGACGTGCCTCATCGCCTACACCGGCAACAGCGTCAACAGCGTGTGGGCGAAGATCCTGCCCGAGCAAACCGGGCAGGCGTACATCAAACCCAAGATGAGCATCTTCCACGGGAGCGTGCGCACGGGCTGCGGCGCGGCGGACAGCTCAGTCGGCCCGTTCTACTGCCCGGCGGACCGCACTGCGTACTTCGACCCGACCTTCTTCAAAGAGCTTGTGCAGCTCGGCGGCAGCAACGGCAAACTGTCCGAGGAGTACGTCGTCGCGCATGAGTACGGCCACCACATCTCGAACATCGAGGGCTCGCTCAGCGCCGCCTCCCGCAACCCCAAGGGCGCCAGGTCCGGCGGCGTGCGCAGCGAACTGCAAGCCGATTGCTACGCAGGCGTGTGGGCGCATTGGGCGACCAGGATTCCCGCGCCGGGCAGCGACAAACCGCTCATCAAAGCGATCACCGACGACGATGTCAAAGAAGCGTTGCAGACCGCGCAGGCCATCGGCGACGACAGCCTGCAAAAACGAGCCGGCAGAAGGGTGAACCCCGAATCGTTCTCCCACGGCAGCGCGGAGCAACGCCAGGCGTGGTTCACCCAGGGGTACCGGACCGGACAGATCGCCAGCTGCGACACGTTCGCCGCCGCCGACCTCGACAACCCCTGATTTTCTCGCTCACCCTGCCGAAAGCGTGCCGATTGGCGAACTTTCGAACATAAGTTCTTGACATTCGTGCCGAACACGTGTTCCATTGAAGTGTGCGTTGGCAAGGACAACTTCTCCGGAACGACAGTTGCGGCGAGCTCGGCTCGGCTCCCCACGGCTCAGCGGGCGCCCCCAGGCCAGGCGAGCCGCAGGCGCTCCCCGGCCTTGAGGCGACGACGTTCCTCAGGTCGGTGGCCACGCCGGACTTCGCTGGCGTCACCTTCCACGAAGTGCTTTGCCGCAGCGCGCTCAACAAGGTGACGAAAACCTCGACCATGCCGTTCGGCTGGACGATCAACCCGATGCGCGGCTGCTCGCACGCCTGCGTCTATTGTTTCGCCAGAACCAGCCACGAATACCTCGACCTCGACCCAGGCGAGGACTTCGACAAGCAGATCATCGTGAAAACCAACCTGGTCGAAGTCTTGCGCCGCGAGTTGCGCAGACCTTCGTGGGCCAAAGAAGCAGTCGCGATGGGCACCAACACCGATCCGTACCAACGCGCGGAGGGGCGGTACCGGCTCATGCCGGGGGTCATCGAGGCGCTCTCGGCGTCCGGAACCTCGTTCTCGATCCTCACGAAGGGCACGCTGTTGCGCAGAGACCTGCCTGTCCTCGCCGAAGCGGCCACGCGCGTGCGCGTGCATCTCTCGGTCTCCATCGCCCTCGTGGACGAGCCGATGCAGCAGTCGCTCGAGCCGGGCACGCCGACTCCGAAAGCCCGGATGGAACTCGTGCGGGCGATTCGCGAGGCAGGCTTCTCCTGCGGGGTCATGGCAGCCCCGATCCTGCCAGGGCTCACTGACTCTCGGGAACATTTAGACCAGCTCGTCAAAGAACTCACCGCGGCCGGCGCCACAAGCATCAGCGCCTTCCCCTTGCATTTGCGTCCGGGCACTCGGGGGTGGTTCATGTCCTGGCTCGAGCGGGAGCATCCCGAACTCGTGCCCCGATACAAGGAGCTCTACCCCAGAGGCTCCTACATCACCCCGGCGTATCGAGAATGGCTTTCGCAGACGATGGCTCCGATCCTGCGCCGCCATCAGGGCAGGCGGCCCGTCTCCGCGAGACACCGGCACAGGGGGCCGGAAGGCCCCCAGCGCCAACAGGCCGCTCCAGCCGTCACGCCCGAGCCTCAGACATTGTTCTAACCCGCCTCGGCGAGCCGGGACGCCATCTCGGACACCACGTCGGGCAATGGGACGCACGACTGCTCCCCCGAACGCATGTCTTTCAGCTGCGCCTGTTCGGAGGCCAACTCCGCCTCGCCGATGATGAGCACGAACCTCGCGCCGGAGCGGTCCGCCGCGCGCATCGCCGCCTTCAAGGCCCTGTCGCCGTAGGCGAGGTCGACGCCGATCCCTGCCTCGCGCAACGCACCGGCGAGGCTCGTCATGCGCCCTTTGGCCTCTGCTCCGAGCGCCACGCCGAAAACCGGGACCGAACCCGAATCCTGAGGCGGGATTCCCTCAGCGGCCAATGCCAACAAGGTCCGCTCCAGGCCGATGGAAAATCCCACACCAGGCAGCGGCTGCCCGCCAAGATCGGCGACCAGCCCGTCGTAATGCCCGCCGCCGCCGAGCGCGGACTGCGCCCCAAGACCTGTGTGCACGAACTCGAAAGTGGTCTTCGTGTAATAGTCCAGACCGCGCACGAGCTTCGGGCTCAAGGAGTACGCGACCCCCAGCCCGCGCAGATGCTCGAGCACCGTCTCGAAATGCTCTTTCGCGGAATCGGAGAGGTGGTCCACAAGCAAAGGCGCGTCGACGAGCTGGGCTTTGACCTCGGGCCGCTTGTCGTCCAACACGCGGAGCGGGTTGCGCTCGGCGCGCTGGCGGGTCGCCTCGTCCAAGTCGAGCCCGCGCAAGAACGAGAGCAGTCGCTCGCGGTACTCGGGCCTGCATGCCTCGTCCCCGAGGGAGTTGATCTCCAACCGGTAGCCCCCAAGGCCCAATCTGCGCAAACCCTCTTCAGCGACCGCGACCGCCTCGGCGTCGAGCGCCGGGTCGTCCACGCCGATCGCCTCGACTCCCATCTGCTGAAATTGCCGATAACGCCCGGACTGGGGCCGCTCATAACGAAAACATGGCCCCGCGTACCAAAGTTTCACCGGCAGCTGGCCTCGGTCAAGGCCGTGCTCGACCACAGCCCTGACCACGCCAGCGGTCCACTCCGGCCGCAGGGTGAGCGAGCGCCCGCCCTGGTCGGGAAAGGTGTACATCTCCTTCCCGACGATGTCGGTGGACGCTCCGACGCCCCGCACGTACAGCGCGGTGTCTTCGAAGACCGGCAGCTCGACCGGCCGGTACCCGGCGAGTTCGGCAGCTTCGGCCAAAACCCGTTTCGCGGCGACGAACCTTGCTGATTCTGGCGGCAAATAATCCGGCACGCCCTTCGGCGCCTGAAGCTTCTGCGACTTCTTCGCCTGTTCGGTCATGCTCGCAACTCCCTGATCCACTCGTTCGTCGTGCGCTCGCGGCCTATTGTGGTGGCCGGGCCGTGCCCCGGCAGCACCAGGGTCTGATCCGGCAGCGTCAGCAGTTTCTCGCGAATCGACCGGAGCAGCCTCGGCATGCTGCCGCCCGGCAAATCGGTGCGGCCGATCGATCCGGCGAAGAGGACGTCACCGGCGAACACGACGCGCATCGGCCCGTCCTCCTGCTCGAACTCTCCCCCGAAGAGCACCGAACCCGGTGTGTGGCCAGGCGCGAGGTCCACCGAGAGCCGCACACCAGCGAGGTCGAGCTCATCGCCGTCAGAAAGCTCCAGCACTTTTTCCGGCTCTCGGAAGACAGTGCCGGCTGTGAGGAAGGACAACGCGCCGAACATGGAGCCGATGCCTTTGCCGGGCTTGGTCAACAGCTCACGGTCGTCAGGATGGATGTACGCCGGGATCGAGTACGCGTCGCACACCTCCCTCGCCGACCAAATGTGGTCGATGTGCCCATGGGTGAGCAGCACCGCCACTGGTCTGAGCTTGTGCTCGTCGAGCGTTCGGCGCACTGGGCCCGCTGCGGACTGGCCTGGGTCCACGATGATCGCGTCCGAGCCTGGGGCGAGCGCGAGGATGTAGCAGTTGGTGTGGAACATCCCCGCAGAAAAGCTTTTTATCAGCATGACTGGTCAAGTCTAGCCATACATTCGGCTAGAATGCATCGTCTGAATATTCTGGGACCGATCTCATGGAGGTAGCGCTCTCTTGCCCAACAACGAGCAGAAACGAGCTGCGGCCAAGCGGAAACTGCAACGCCAGCTCGAGAAGCGCGCCGAGCGCCAACGCCGGCGCCTGACCTTGGTGTTCGCCGTCGTGGTGGTCCTCGCTGTGATCGCAGGCGGTGCGTTTTGGTGGCATACGTCCCAGAAGAAGCCCCAAGCGCTCTCCCAGCCGAAGCCCGACGCGTCCTCGTGCGAATTCACTGCCTCGCAGCAGCCGCCGTCCAAACCGGCGACAAGGCCAGCGAACGGTCCCGCGCCCACCACCCCGCCGAACCAAGACGTGACGCTCAAAACCGACCGGGGCGACATCCCGCTCACCTTGGACCGGGCAAAGTCCCCCTGCGCAGTGCAAAGCTTCCTGTCTTTGTCCGAGCAGAAATTCTTCAACGACACCACCTGCCATCGGCTCACCACGGGAGGCATTTACGTCCTCCAGTGCGGCGACCCGACTGGTTCGGGATCCGGCGGCCCCGGCTACAGCTTCGCCGACGAGTACCCGATTCCGAAGGACCGCAAAGCACCCGTGGCGAGCAATGGGTCGACGTTCTACACCCGAGGCACGCTCGCGATGGCGAACTCCGGCCCCGACACCAACGGCAGCCAGTTCTTCCTCGTCTACAAGGATTCCCCGCTGCCGCCGAGCTACACCGTCTTCGGGCATATCGCCGACGCGGGGCTTGCCGTCCTCGACAAGATCGCCGCAGGCGGCGTCGCCCAAAGTTCGGCGCAGCCGACCGACGGGGCGCCCAGGACCCCGGTGAAGATCACTGGCGTGGAGCTCTCTCCCGCGCCCGCCCAACCGGCGCCCGCCGGGCACTGATCGAGCGCCATGTTGCGGAAGACCTTTGTGCCAGCACTGCTGACAGCTCTCGCTCTCGCCGGGTGTCATCGCGGCGCGCCGGATGTGGTCGCGCCGCCATTGACTTCCTCCAAGCTCGCGGCCAGCTCGGTCCAGGCCACAGCCATCGCACCGGCAAGCGCCTCGTCGGCTCCGGCGAACCCGACGACCATCACTGCCCCGATCTTGCCGTGTGATTTCCGGGCGACCCCGGTCGCGCCGCCCGCGAGGCCGGTCGCGCCCCCGCCGAACGGGGCCGCCCCGACCGACCCCGATGTCGTGAACGCGGTGATGAAAACGAGCGAGGGCGATATCCCGTTGACGCTCACGCCGGGAAAGACCCCCTGCGCAGTGCTCAACTTTCTCAGCCTGGCGCAACAGCATTTCTACGACAACACCAGCTGCCACCGGCTCACCGCGGGAGGCATTTACGTCCTCCAGTGCGGCGACCCGACTGGTTCGGGATCCGGCGGCCCCGGCTACAGCTTCGCCGACGAATACCCGATCGGCAGCAGAGTCATTCCTGCTCCAAAACAAAACGAAACCCTGTACACCAGAGGCACGCTCGCGATGGCGAACTCCGGCCCCGACACCAACGGCAGCCAGTTCTTCCTCGTCTACAAGGATTCCCCCCTGCCGCCGCACTACACGATTTTCGGTTCGACCGACGAGACGGGGCTGAGCGTCCTGGACAAAATCGCAGCGGGCGGCGTCATTCCCAGCCCCACCAGTGAGAGCGACGGGCAGCCGACGACGCCGGTGCGCATCTTCAGCGTCCAAGGGCCGTAGCCCCACCGCTGGCCGCGAACCAGCTCTTGACTACGCCGCTGACGTCAGCCGGTACACGTCGTACACGCCCTCGACGTTGCGCACAGCCGAAAGCAAATGGCCAAGATGCTTCGGATCGCCGATCTCGAACGTGAACTTCGAAAGCGCCACCCGGTCGCCGGAAGTCGTCACCGAGGCGGAGAGAATGTTCACTCGCTCGTCTGCGAGCGCCTTTGTGATGTCAGAGAGCAAACGATGGCGGTCGAGCGCCTCGACTTGGATCGCCACCAAGAACACCGACGACGGCGACGGCGCCCATACGACATCGATGAGCCGCTCTTGCTGTGTGTGCAATGAAGCGGAGTTCGTGCAGTCGACACGGTGCACGCTCACGAAACCGCCGCGCGTGACGAAACCCAAGATCTTGTCCCCGGGCACCGGCGTGCAACATTTCGCGAGCTTGGTCGGCGTGTCGGCAGAACCGACCACCTGGACGCCGCAGTCCTCGGAACGGCGGGAGGTGCGCGCGGGCATCGTGGTTGTGCTCGAGCGCTCTTGGGCCGCCTCCGCGGCCTCCTCCTCGCCGCCGAAATGCGTCACCAGGCATTGCACGACCTTCTGCGCGGAGACATGATTCTCGCCCACCGCGGTGTAGAGGGCAGAGACATCAGGATAATGCAGCTCGCCCGCGACAGCGCTCATCGTGTCCGCGCCGAGGATTCGCTGCAATGGCAAGCCTGAGCGGCGGACCTCTTTGGCGATGGACGCTTTCCCCGCTTCCAGCGCCTCCTCGCGGCGCTCCTTGGCGAACCATTGCCGGATCTTGGTCCGCGCCCTGGGCGAGACCACGAAGCTCTGCCAGTCGCGCGTCGGTCCCGCATTCGCCGCTTTCGATGTGAAAACCTCCACGACTTCGCCGTTCTCCAACGGCCGCTCCAACGCGACGAGCCGCCCGTCCACCCGCGCGCCGATGCATCGGTGCCCGACCTCGGTGTGGACTGCGTAGGCGAAATCCACCGGCGTGGACCCGGCGGGCAGTGTGATGACATCGCCTTTGGGGGTGAAAACAAAAATCTCGCGGACAGCGAGGTCGTAACGCAAGTCTTCAAGGAAGTCGCCGGGATCGGACGCCTCCCGCTGCCAGTCGAGCAGCTGGCGCATCCACGCCATCCGGTCGACCTCAGCGGCGTCGCTGCCGACCTTGCCTTTGTTCTCCTTGTAACGCCAGTGCGCCGCGATTCCGAACTCGGCGACCCGGTGCATCTCCTGAGTGCGCAGCTGCACTTCGAGCGGCTTGCCCTCGGGGCCGATCACCGTCGTGTGCAGCGACTGGTACACCCCGTAACGCGGTTGGGCTATGTAGTCCTTGAACCTGCCGGGCAGCGGCTGCCACAACGAGTGCACCACGCCAACGGCCGCGTAGCAGTCCCGCACCTCCCCGCACACGATGCGCAGCCCGACGAGGTCATGGATGTCGTCGAAATCGCGGCCCTTGACGATCATCTTCTGATAGATCGACCAGTAGTGCTTGGGGCGCCCGGCCACCTCCGCGTCCACCCGGAACGAAGACAGCGCCGATTGCAGCTCGCTCTTGACCCTGGCGAGGTAGGTGTCCCGAGAAGGAGCCCGATCCGCCACCAATCGCACGATCTCGGCGTACTTCTTCGGGTGCAGAACGGCGAAGGCGAGGTCCTCGAGCTCCCATTTCACCGAGGCCATGCCGAGCCGGTGCGCGAGCGGAGCGATCACCTCAAGGGTCTCTTGCGCTTTGCGCACCTGTTTCTCCGGCGGCATGAAGCGCATCGTGCGCATGTTGTGCAGCCGGTCCGCGACCTTGATGACGAGCACCCTGGGGTCTCGGGCCATGGCGATCACCATTTTGCGGATGGTCTCCGCTTCCGCTCCCGCGCCCCAGGTCACCTTGTCGAGTTTGGTGACCCCGTCCACGATATGGGCCACGTCCGAGCCGAAATCCCGCTCAAGCTCCTCCAGGGAGTACCCCGTGTCCTCGACGGTGTCGTGCAGCAGGGCGGCGACAAGCGAGAGGGTGTCCATGCCGAGTTCGGCGAGTATGTGCGCCACGGCGAGCGGGTGCGTGATGTACGGGTCGCCCGAGCGCCGGAATTGGCCTTCGTGACGGGCCTGGGCGATGTCGTACGCCTTGGCCAAGAGGGCAAGGCTGGCCTTGGGGTACAGCTCGCGATGCAGCGCGGCGAGGGGTTCGAGCTCCGGCTGGACCCCGGACCCTCGGCCCGCTCCGAGGCTGCGGGCGATCCGGCTGCGCAACGTCCCCCCTGTCTTCGTGCTGGGACTGGTCTGCGAGCTGGGGCTTGTCTTGCTGGGGCCAGCGGCCGCAGGCCGAGGAGAAGCCGCCTCGGGCGCGACGGAACTCGCGCCGGGGATCTGCACCGGTGTCGGTTGGCGGATCTCCTGGCTCGCTGTCATACAGTCACCACACCCAACATCGGACCATGATACCTCCGGCTACCGCGGCAACTCGCCCCTACTGCAGTTGGTCGTCGCTGAGCAGCGCCACCACGGCGAGCCCCTCTGCGGCAAGCCGAGCACGACCTCCCAGCGCGGGCAACTCCACGACCGAGGCGGCGGCGACCACTCGCGCCCCGCAGCCAGCCAAGAGCACAGCAGCCGCTGCAAACGTGCCGCCCGTCGCCAGCAAATCGTCTAGGAGCAGCACGTCTTGCCCGGCGAGATCAATCCCTTCGACCGGGATCTCGATCCGGGCCTGGCCGTATTCCAACACGTACGACTCACCGACCACCGGCGGGGGCAGCTTGCCCGCTTTGCGGATTGCCAGCACACCGCAACCACGTCTGGCGGCGAGGGCCGCCGCGAACAGAAACCCCCGCGCCTCGACTCCCGCGATGAGCCCGGCCTCCGGCGTCGACTCGTCCAACGCAACAAGCACCTCGTGGAACGCCTCGCCGTCCGCGAGCGCGGGGATGAGATCGTAAAACAAGATCCCCTGGCTCGGGTAGTCGGGGATTTTCCGAACCGCCTTGGCGAACCGCCCGTTCGCAAGATCAGTCATCGGCCGACCACCTTTCCATGTTCCAGCCCGCCCCGGACGCGGTGGCGTTCGGAACCACCCCGCGCAAATCTTCGCTCCACCACAGCGAGCGGGGCTGGGCGAACAACGGGATGACCGGCAGATCCTCCCATATCGCCTCTTGCGCCTGCGCGAGCAACACGATCCGCTCGTCCTCTTTCTCGGTGAGCGCGAGCCGCAGGATCAGATCGTCCAGCTGAGAGCTGGCGTAGCCGGAGACGTTCTCCCCCTCCTCCGTGCGCACCTGCGCGGCAGCGGTGAGATCCCACGTCGGACCTGCGGCGCCACCCGCGCCCGTCGCGAGGTCAGAGCTGGTCAACAGGACATCCAGTTGTCCAGACTCCAGCGCGAGAAGGTTGAAGTCCTTCGAGGAGTCCAGAACTCGGACCCCTGCCGGATCGCACGATTGCGCAACCGCCGCGACCAGAGCGGCCCGGCGGGCGTCCGGCGCGAGGTAGCCCACCCGCACCGTGATCGGCTTGCCCTTGGAGACCTCTTCCCGCGCCCGATACGCCGCTGCGGCGTCGGGCTGGACGTAGCGGGCGGGCTGGGCCGGGGACAACTGCCAAGGATCCTGCGAACTGGACAGCTCGCCCGCCGCAGGAGCCCCCGCGTCGCCGAACTGGGCGGCGAGGGAGGCGCGAGGCAGGCAGAGCGCAAACGCCTCCCTCGCCCGTTTTGCGGCGAACGTCCCTCGAAGCGACAGCACGAACTGCTCGATCCCGAGCGATCGCACCGTCTTCTCGCGCAGCCCCGATGGCAGCGCGAGCTGCGCGATGGAGCCTTTTCCGATGTCGATCACCTGGGCGCCCGCCACGGGCGGGCGAAACCCCTTCGGCCAAATCTCGACCTTCGGGGTCCGGGCGGATTCGCCCCACCAGCGCTCATTGCGCACTAAGGTCGCTCTGCCGGCATCAGCGGACTGGATTCGGTACGGTCCGCTGGCGGGAAATTTCGCCGCGTCGAACTTCCCTGTGAAGTCCCAGCCCGAATTCCAAAACTTCCCCGCAGCCTGCAATCGGGCTTGATCTGCCGAGCTCACCGCGTCCACAACACGCAGACGTGCCGCTTTGGCGAGCACATGCGACGGGAGGATCGTCCCTGGGCCGAACAGCCCTGACCAGCCGGGGAAGTGCCGCTCGAAGACAGCCGTCGCCGTCTTCGAGCCCGCCGCGCACTGCATGTTCGTGATGAGCTCGTACCCCGCCTTGCTCGCCGGAACGGCTCCGGGGAGGCGCCCGGCCAAGGCCGCCCACGCGAGGACGAGGTCGTCGCATGTCATCGGGACGCCGTCGGACCACACTGCCTTGGGGTTGAAGGTGTAACGGACGGTGAATTCCTCGCCCTGGCCCGCCAGCGGCTCGGCGGAGCCGACATCGGCGTCCGCGACGGAGGATCCGGTCGGACTCGGGTAACTGAATCCGGGCAGCACCCTGGCGAACGCCATAAGCGCGCCGCTGGAGCGGCCAAGTGCCGTGTTGGCGTTGTACGTGGGAAGTTTCGCGTCAATGAAGTAGTTGACGACCTCGGCCTGCTTATGGAAAAAGCCGCAACCAGTGGCGCAGCACAGCAGGACGGCGAGGGCCGTCGCAATCCGGGCGGCAGGGCGGCTAAGCCGCATCCGAGGCCCGACGGCGCGAGGCGACCTTCGCGTTGTGCTTTTTGAACTCTTGGCGGCGCTCCTTGAGCGTGACCAAAAGCGGCGTGGCGACGAAGATCGACGAGTACGCGCCGCTGATCAAACCGACGAGCTGCACCAAAGCCAGGTCCTTGAGCGTGCCGACGCCGAGCAGGAGCACCGCCACCACGATGAGGCCGAGCACGGGGAGCACGCCGATGACAGTTGTGTTGATGGACCGCATCATCGTCTGGTTCATCGCGAGGTTCGCGAGCTCAGCGTACGTGCGACGAGTGGTCTTCGTGACGCCACGCACGTTCTCCGAAACCTTGTCGAAGACCACGACCGTGTCGTAGAGCGAGAAGCCAAGGATGGTGAGCAGGCCGATCACCGTCGCGGGGACCACTTCGAAGCCGACCAGCGAGTACACCCCGGCCGTGACGACGAGGTCGAAGAACAGCGTCGCGATGGCCGCCACAGCCATGTCCACCTCGAAGCGGACCGCGATGTAGACGCCGATCGCAACGAGGAACACGCCGAGAGCGATCAAGGCGCGCTTCGTGATCTGGCCGCCCCAGCTGGAACTTACCGAGGAAACGTTGACTGCCGCTTTGCTTGGCTTGCCGTCGCGTCCTTTGGGGTGGAAGGCGTTGAAGAGCGCGTCGGAGACTTTCGCGGTCTGCGCGTTGTTCAGGTCGCCGGTGCGCACCTGGACAGTCGCGGAAGACCCAGCGCCAACGGTTTGCACCGAGACGGGCTCCTGCCCTGTCGCTTCGGCGACGACACGGCTGACCGCGCCGTTGTCGGTCTTCCCGTCCGAGGGGAAGGAAATCGATGTTCCGCCCACGAACTCGATGCCGAAGGTGAACCCTCGGATCGCGAAACTCGCCAGGCACACCAAAAGAATGCCTGCTGTGACGCGGAACAGGAGTTTGCGCCTGCCCACGATCTCGAAGGCTCCCGTGCCGGTGTACAGACGGGTGAAGAGCGACGGGCGCCCCGCGGCCCTCTCCTGGCCGTCGTCCTCGAGCTCAGTCTGGTCCACCGCGTCGGTCTCTTTCTTCGCTTCCCTTGTGTGCACTGGTTTCTCGCTCATGAGGCCAACTCCTGGGTGCGCGCCCGCCCGAGTCCGGTTCTGCTGGGTTTGGCCCACCACGCTCGCGTGGACGCGGCGTGGACCAGCGGATGCGTCACCAAGAACACCACCACGAGGTCCATGATCGTGGTCAGACCGAGGGTGAAGGCGAAGCCGCGCACCTCGCCGATGGCCAGGATGTACAAGACAGCGGCGGCGATGAAGGTCACGGCGTTGCCGGAGAGGATCGTGCGACGTGCCCGCTCCCAAGCCCTCGGCACCGCAGAGCGGAAGGACCGGCCTTCCTGCACTTCGTCTTTGATCCGCTCGAAGTAGACGACGAACGAGTCCGCCGTCATGCCGATGCCGATGATGAAACCTGCGATACCGGCGAGATCGAGGGTGAACCCTATCCACCTGCCCAGCAAGACCACAATCGCGTAGTTCGCCACCCCGCTGAGCAACAGCGACAAGAGCGCGAGGAAGCCGAGCGCGCGGTAATAGAAGAGCGAGTACAAAAGCACCAGCACCAGGCCCACCGCGCCCGCGATCAAACCTGCGCGCAGCGAAGCCAGGCCGAGCGTCGCCGAGATCGTCTGCGCCTCGGACGAGCTGAACGACAGCGGCAGAGAGCCGTACTGGAGCACATTGGCGAGCTCCTTCGCGCTGGTCGCGGTGAAGTTGCCGCTGATCTGCGTGCTGCCGTTGATAACGCCCTGGATCACCGGATGGCTCACCACCACGGAGTCAAGGGTGATCGCTGTCTGCGTCCCGACATGGTCGGCGGTGTACTTCGACCAAATCTCCTGGCCATGGGGCTTGAAGGACACGTTGACCACCCATGCGCCAGCCTGGTTGTCCATTTGGGCGCCCGCTTGGGAGATCTCTTGGCCGTCGATGATCGCGGGTTCGAGGACGAACTTCTCCGTGCCGTCCTGCGAGCATGTGACAAGCGGCAGCTTCGGGTCGTCGTTGCCGCGCAGAGGGTCCGGTTTGCCGCAGTCCAGACTCTTGACCGCCTTGTCCAAGGGGCCGAATTTCTGCTCGACGATCTTGGCCGCGGCCTCCGGGTCTGTCACCGCCATCGCCCGGATGTTCTGGATCTCTTCCGGGCTGATGTTCACAATCACGTCAGGAGATTGACGGATCGCGCGGGCCTGCTGGATCTCTGCTGCCTGCGCCGCGGAGACGTTCGGGTCTGCGGGAGCGGGCTGGCCGTCCGGGCCCGCAGCAGGCGCAGGCGCGGGCGGCGGGGGTTCGAACATATTCGGAGAGTTCTGCTTGTCCCAGACGGTGGCCTGGCCGTTCACCGCGTTCTTCGCCACTGGCCGGATGTACAGCCGGGCGGTCTGGCCGAGCGTCCTCGCCTGCGAGCCTTCCTCGCCCGGCACGGTGATGACAAGGTTGTTGCCCTGCACGACCACTTCCGACCCGGAGACGCCGAGCCCGTTCACGCGCTTTTCGATGATCTCCTTCGCCAAGTTCAGCGAACTCTGGTCCGGGTCTTTGCCGTCCGGAGTGCGCGCGGTGAGGGTCACGCGCGTGCCGCTTTGCAGGTCGATGCCCAAATGCGGGATCTTTTTCTTATCGCCTGTGAAGAAGACGAGCGAGTACGAACCCGCCACGAACACCACGAACACAAGCAGATACTGGAGGGGACGCATGCCCCGAGATTTTCTAGGCATGACATCCTTCGAATGCTTGGAACAGCGAACGCGCGTCCTGCGCGGCGGACGGCGCCGGGCCGCGTGTCTCGACCGCCATGACGAACGCAAACGCAGCGCACGAGGAAGCCGTCGCGAGCATGCCCTTACGCATGGTCCTCCCTGTCTGGCTCGCCCAAGACCGGCTCCTGGGCGCCAGCCTCAGGCTCCTCGGCTCTCTCGCGCACGGCGAGCTTCGTCCACTCCGTCACCACGCCGGGCGCGATCTCCAGAAGGACCGTCTCGTCGCGCACCTCGCGCACTTCGCCGCGCAGCCCGGACGTGGTGACCACGCGGTCCCCCCGCACGAGCGAATCCTGGAAGGACTGGAACTGCGCCATCGCCTTGTTCCGAGATCTGCCCTGCCACCACAGCACAAAAAACATCAGGGCGCCGAGCCCGATCAGCAGCGGCAATTGCTGCACAGCTTTGTCCTTCCTCGAGGCTTCGCCTCAGATTTTTCGCGAGACTGCGCCTTACAGGGCGTTCATGAGATCGAATTTCGCCTGCACCTTGGTCGCCCGGATCCGGTACAGCGCCTCGTCCTGACTCTTGAAATAATCGAGGGTCTTCTGGACGTTCTCCTGCGGAGTGTAGCGCTCGACGATCTTCGACATGAGCTCGTCGCGCCGCTCGGAAGCGCCGTCCGGCGCCACCACGCCCGCAACGGAGACGTACGAGTACGGCGGACGGTCGTCGTCCACGAGGAACGCCACCCTGGGGTCTTCCGCGAAGGCCTTCGCCTTCGCGGACTGGCGAGCGGTGAAGAAGAGGATTTCACCATGCTCGACAATGAACCACACTGGCACGATCACGGGACGGCGATCCGCGCGCAGGTAGCTCAATTTCCCGTTGCGGTCGCCCTTCGAAAGGAACTCAGTCACATCTGGGTCAGTCAATTCAGCCACGGGTGAGCAGGATAGCACCTCAGGCTAATCTTCTCCCCACAGCAACGCTGCGTGCTGCTCGGTCGGCGGCTTCAAACCCATGTGCGCCCACCCCGCCT
>JGI2924J29684_1078021_pt1 | contig 28197 bp, 22 predicted proteins | sample BenlonsequencITS_FD_29684 | JGI IMG/M metagenome (IMG submission 29684)
GCCGCCCGACCGGGGACACCACCGGTTATCTGGCCAATCCGAAGGAGGTATAAGATGGGAAGTGGATGGCATGAATGGCCGCTGGTACTGTTTACCGTACTGGGACAGTGCGTGGTCGGCGCGTTAATCGTTAGCGGACTGGGCTGGCTGATAGCAAAAGACGATACCATCGCCCGACAGCGCATCGTGCGCAGCATGTTTTTTCTGTGGCTGGTGATGGGAGTGGGATTCCTCGCGTCGATTATGCATCTTGGCTCGCCGGTGCGCGCGTTTAACTCGCTTAACCGCGTAGGCGCTTCCGCACTGAGTAATGAAATCGCCGCAGGATCGGTGTTCTTTGCCGTAGGCGGCATCTGGTGGCTGGTGGCGGTACTCGGTAAAATGCCCCCGGCGCTGGGTAAAGTGTGGCTGCTGGTCAGTATGGCGCTCGGCGTAGCATTCATCTGGGCAATGACGCGCGTTTATCAGATAGATACCGTGCCGACCTGGTATAATGGCTACACCACGCTGGCCTTTTTTCTCACGGCATTCCTGTGCGGCCCGGTGTTTGCGGCGCTACTGCTACGCATCGCGCGCGTTTTATTTTGCAGCGTGACGTTTGCCAGTATTAGCGGCCTGGCGTTGGTGGTGTGCGTGGCGGTCATCGTACTACAGGGACTGTCGCTCTCAACCCTTCACAGTTCCGTGCAACAGGCCAGCCATCTCGAACCGGATTACGGTATGCTACAGGTCTGGCGCATTGTCTTGCTTGCTGCCGGATTAGGCTGCTGGCTATGTCCGCTAATTCGTCGCCGAGAACCGCATACTATTGGTTTGCTGCTCGGTGTCGTGCTGGTGCTGGCGGGCGAAATTATTGGCCGCGGACTTTTTTATGGCCTGCATATGACCGTAGGTATGGCAGTCGCAGGTTAATTTGTGCGTGCGGGGCGACCCGCACCTTTCGGGATTGTTTGAATGACCACTTTTTTACAACGTGATGATTTTGCAGTAACGGCGCGTGTTCTTGGCGCGTTGTTTTATTATTCGCCGGAAAGCAACGAAACCGCTCCTCTGGTTCAGGCGCTATTAACCGACGACTGGCAGGCGCAGTGGCCGCTTGATGCCGATGCGCTTGCGCCTGTGGCGGCTATGTTTAAGACCCATAGCGAAGAGTCGTTGCCACAGGCCTGGCAGCGTCTGTTTATCGGCCCTTACGCTCTGCCGTCTCCGCCGTGGGGTTCCGTCTGGCTGGATCGTGAGAGCGTATTATTTGGCGATTCTACGTTGGCGCTACGTCAGTGGATGCGCGAAAACGGGATTCAGTTTGAAATGCAGCAAAACGAGCCAGAAGATCATTTCGGGTCGCTGTTGCTGCTGGCGGCCTGGCTTGCCGAGAATGGCCGTCATCATGAATGCGAACAACTCCTGGCCTGGCATCTGTTTCCGTGGTCGTCCCGCTTTCTGGACGTATTTATCGATCATGCCGGGCATCCGTTTTATCAGGCGTTGGGGCAACTGGCGCGTCTGACTCTGGCGCAATGGCAAGCTCAACTCATTATTCCCGTCGCTGTAAAACCGTTATTCCGTTAATCCCCACAAAAGGCAGGATTTTACCTGCCTTTTCACCCATTGCGGCCTATTTTTATCCACAAAAAGTGACAACGTCACACCACGCTTCTATTTTTAAGATAATTCTTTATCGTGAATGTTCACGCTTAGCCGCATAAGGGCAAAACCTAATTGTTAATAGATGTTTAACAGTGTTAAACATCACGCTCCGCTGGAATCCTTCCCAACCTGTTGCTATAGCTCAAAGCACCCTGCCGGAACATGGCATAACAACACGCGACTCTTAACGTCGCCATAACACATGCAAACAGGGAGACACACCGCAATGTACACCCTCACCCTAAAACGCGTACTTGGGTTCACTATCGTCATTTTGCTTTTACTGGCGCTGTTTATCTGGGGAATCGGTCTGGAGACGCTGAAAGCGCGTCAGGTCGATCTGCTGTATCTCGGACAACGGCATTTGATGCTGGTCTTTACGTCCATGTTTTTTGCTTTACTGGTCGGTATCCCGAGCGGGATTTTACTCAGCCGACCTGCGGCAAAAGGATTTGCTGAATATGTCATGCAAATCTTTAATGTTGGTAATACCTTGCCGCCGCTGGCCGTCCTGGCCTTAGCGATGGTGATTATCGGGATCGGCGATACGCCCGCCATTGTCGCGCTATTTCTGGCTTCCCTTCTGCCTATCGTCCGCAATACCTATGCGGGCCTCTGTTCCGTTCCCGCCTCACTGATTGAAGCGGCAAACGGGATAGGGATGACAAAATGGCAGCGGCTTCGCCAGGTAGAGCTACCTAATGCGTGGCCAGTGATGCTGTCCGGTATTCGCATCGCGACCGCCATCAATGTCGGCACCGCGCCGCTGGCCTTTCTGATCGGCGCCAGTAGCTACGGCGAGCTGATTTTCCCGGGGATTTATCTTAACGATTTTCCGACGTTGATTCTCGGCGCAACGGCCACGGCGTTATTCGCGCTGATTCTAGACACTCTGCTTGCCTGGCTTGGGCGACGCCTTAGCCCTCATACTGCCTGAACGCATAAATAACAATAAGGAGCGTTAAATGAGATTCAAAAAACACCTGCTGGGATGGCTTGCCGCAACGCTGTTGTTCAGTAGCCAGACGCAGGCCGCGCCGCTGGTTCTCGCCACTAAAAGCTTTACCGAGCAGCATATTCTCTCGGCCATGACCGTTCAGTATTTGCAGAAAAAAGGCTTTCAGGTTCAGCCGCAAACCAATATCGCCGCGGTGATTTCACGTAATGCGATGGTGAATAAACAAATTGATATTACCTGGGAATACACCGGAACATCGCTGATTATTTTCAACCGTATCGATAAGCGCATGAATCCACAGGAAACCTACGACACGGTAAAACGCCTGGATGCGAAGCTGGGTCTGGTATGGCTCAAACCGGCTGACATGAACAATACTTACGCGTTCGCGATGCAACGCAAACGCGCCGAGGCGGAAAATATCACCACCATCTCGCAAATGGTGGCAAAAATCGAACAGGTCCGGCAGAACGATCCTGACCACAACTGGATGCTCGGCCTCGATCTGGAATTTGCCGGGCGCAGCGACGGGATGAAGCCCCTTCAGCAAGCCTATCAGATGCAGCTTGATCGCCCGCAAATACGACAAATGGACCCAGGACTGGTCTATAACGCCGTTCGGGATGGTCTGGTTGACGCCGGGCTGGTCTATACCACCGACGGACGGGTGAAAGGGTTTGATCTGAAAGTGCTGGAGGATGATAAAGGCTTCTTTCCAAGTTACGCTGTCACGCCCGTGGTGCGTAAAGAAGTGCTGAAAGCTAATCCTGGCCTTGATGACGCCTTAAACACCCTTTCCGGCCTGCTCAATAATGATGTGATATCGACCCTAAACGCCCAGGTCGATATCGATCATCGCACGCCGCAACAGGTAGCCCATCAATTTTTGCAGGACAAAGGTCTGCTGTAAGGAGCGCCTATGGATACGATACATTATATGCTGGATAACGCAGGCTACCTCGCCAGCCTTACCTTTCAGCATCTCTGGCTGGTCGCGCTGGCTGTCGGTCTGGCGATTATCATCGGCGTACCGCTAGGCGTTTTGATTGTACGCCACAAATGGCTGGCAACGCCGGTATTGGGCGTCGCCACGCTACTTCTTACCATTCCGTCTATCGCGCTGTTTGGGTTAATGATCCCGCTCTTTTCGTTGATCGGGCAGGGTATTGGCGTTTTGCCCGCCGTGACGGCCGTTTTTCTCTACTCTTTACTGCCGATTGTCCGTAATACCCATACTGCGCTTGATAGTCTGCCGCCCGGTCTGCGTGAAGCGGGACGCGGCATCGGCATGACGTTCTGGCAACGCTTGCGCTGGGTCGAAATTCCAATGGCCTTACCGGTTATCTTCGGTGGTATCCGCACTGCGGTGGTGATGAATATTGGCGTGATGGCGATTGCCGCAGTCATCGGCGCTGGCGGTCTGGGGCTGCTACTGTTAAACGGCATTAGCGGCAGCGATATTCGCATGTTAATTGCCGGCGCGCTGATGATCTGTCTACTGGCGATTGTGCTTGACTGGCTGTTGCATCGTCTGCAAGTCGTACTGACACCTAAGGGGATACGATAATGATAAAACTGGAAAATCTCACCAAACAATTTGTTCAGAAAAAGGGTCAGCCGCTAAAAGCCGTCGACAATGTCAACCTGAACGTGCCGGAAGGCGAAATGTGCGTATTACTCGGCCCCTCAGGCTGCGGCAAAACCACCACGTTAAAGATGATCAACCGACTGATCGCGCCCAGCAGCGGTAATATACTTATCAACGACGAAAATACCAACGATATGGATACGGTAACGCTACGCCGCAATATCGGGTACGTAATTCAACAAATTGGCCTGTTTCCTAATATGACGATTGAGGAAAATATTACCGTTGTGCCGCGCATGTTGGGTTGGGACAAAGCGCGCTGCAAGCAACGCGCCGAAGAATTGATGGAGATGGTGGCGCTGGATGCGAGGAAATTTCTGCATCGCTATCCAAAAGAGATGTCCGGGGGACAGCAACAGCGTATTGGCGTGATCCGCGCTCTGGCCGCCGATCCGCCGGTATTGCTGATGGATGAGCCCTTCGGCGCGGTGGACCCGATTAACCGCGAAGTGATTCAGAACCAGTTTCTTGATATGCAGCGTAAGCTAAAAAAGACAGTGATGCTGGTCAGCCATGATATCGACGAAGCGCTGAAGCTCGGCGACCGTATCGCCGTATTCCGTCAGGGTCGAATTGTACAGTGCGCCAGTCCTGACGAACTGCTGGCCAAACCGGCCAACGAGTTTGTCGGATCGTTCGTTGGTCAGGACAGAACGTTAAAGCGTCTGCTACTGGTCTCCGCAGGCGATGTTACCGATCAACAGCCAACGATTACCGCGCGGCCTTCCACGCCGTTAAGCGAAGCGTTCGGCATTATGGATGAAAACGATATTCGCGCCATTACCGTCATTGACAATGACGGTAAGCCGCTGGGATTTGTGAAGCGCCGGGAAGCGCGGAACGCCAGCGGAACCTGCGCCGATATCACCCATCCTTTCCGTATTACGGGCAAAGCGGAGGATAACCTGCGTATTGTGCTGTCCAGATTGTACGAAAGTAATACTAGCTGGATGCCGATCGTTGATGAGGACGGACGCTATAACGGGGAAATCTCTCAGGATTACATCGCCGATTATCTCAGTTCAGGCCGCACGCGTCGGGCGCTTAATATTCACGAAAGCAGCTAACGCGTCGCCGGATGGCCTCTTGCCCTCCGGCAATATTATTAGCCTGCGTAATATTATGTCGCACATAGTGCGTTTGCGTCTGACGTCATTTACCCGCAAAATAGGCTATCCTGAAACGCCCTGTTTACCCGCTCATGCATCGTTTACACGCTTATCCGGATCTGCGCGCGATGTTTCGTCGCCTGCTGATCGCTACGCTCATCGGTATTCTCGCGGCGCTGGCTGTCGCCGCCTTCCGTCATGCGATGCAATTTCTGGAGTCGTATCCTCCCTGAGTTCGGGAGGCGAGATCCTGATATTTACCGATCGTCGTGTCCAGTTCAGCCAGAATGCCGCGATAATCAATCAGCAGGCCAAACTTTTTCAGTGGATGCAGTCGGTTTACCCGGGCAATAGCCTGAATAAGATTATGGGATTTAAGCGGTTTGTCGATATACAGCACGGTATTCTTCGGTTCATCAAACCCGGTGAGCAGTTTATCGACGACAATCAGCAATTTAAGCTTATCATCGGTATCGAAACGACTGATGATATCGCGGGTGTATGCGGATTCATCCTGCGTACCGACATTATCCTTCCACCATTTCGTTACTTCCGGCAGCTTACTTTCATCCACCTCAGTATTCCCTTCCCGGGTATCCGGGGGGCTTATCACCACCGCTGATTCAAACAAACCGGCTTCATCAAGATACTTTTTATATTTAATGGCAGAGATTTTGCTGTCGCAGGCAAGTTGTCCTTTCAGACCCTCATCAATATTTTTCGAGAAGTGTGTGGCGATATCCAGCGCAATCAGGCGAATACGATCATCTGCACTGTAAACCTCACCTTTACGAGCATACTTACGCTTGAGGTCAGCCTTTTGCGCATCGCTCAGACCATCGGTAATGCGGTCAAACCAGGCATCAATCGCCCGATCATTCACTTCCAGATCCGGAATACGTTCTTCATACAGCAGAGGCGTAACGGCTTTATCTTCGACAGCCCTCTGCATAGTGTAGGCGTGGACAATCGGGCCGAATTTATTGGTGGTCTTATCTTCTTTCAGCAATGGCGTACCGGTAAATGCCACAAAGGCGGCATTCGGCAGGGCCAGTTTCATACGTACATGGTTTTCACCGCCCTGACTGCGGTGTCCTTCATCAATCAGTACGATGATATCGGGGCTGGTATTGACGCATTCAGGGAGTTTTGTCGCTGAATTAAATTTCTGGATTAGGGTGAAAATGATGCGTTCTTTACCGGAACCAATCTGTTTCGCCAGCATCTGCCCGGATGTCGCCATTGCATTGGCTTTATCTTTTTTCCCGGCCAATTCGCCGCCGGACGCAAAGGTACCGCTGAGCTGTTCCTCAAGATCTATGCGGTCTGTCACGACAACGATACGACACTGCTTCAGGCTGTCATGTAGAATCAGCGCCTTACTGAGAAATACCATTGTATAAGATTTTCCGGAACCCGTGGTATGCCAGATGACACCACCTTCCCTGCCGCCGTCTGGTCTACGGGTACTGATGCGTTCCAGTAGTCTTTTAATGCCGAACACCTGCTGATAGCGGGCGACAATCTTCCCGGTCTTTTTATCAAACAGGGTGAAAAAGCGCGTCATCTCCAGCAGACGTTCCGGCGAAAGCAGACTGATGAGCAGTTTGTCCTGTCCACTAACGGCCAGTTCACCCCCGGCGATTAACTGCTGATACCAGTTGAGATCGGCTGACGGACGATGATCAAATAACGCATGAATCTGTTCAGTCGATAACGGATGGTTGCGCAGAGCATACATCTGCGCATCCGTAATATCTTCTTCCCGCCATGCCGCCCAGAATTTCATTGGCGTATGGCAGGTACCGTAGCGACCGTCATGCCCGTTAATTGAAAGCAATAGCTGGCTATAGGCAAACAGCTGCGGGATTTCATCGTTGAACTGGTTGCGGATACTCTGAGATATCCCTTCGTCAATGGTTGGCCCTTTCTTACCGTGACCTGCCGGGCTTTTCGCTTCAATGACTGCCAGCGGGATACCATTCACAAAGCAGACAATATCCGGTCTGCGGGTTTCGACACCGCCTGACCGCAATACCGTAAATTCTTCGGTAAAGTGAAACTGGTTATTTTCCGGATGTTCCCAGTCAATCAGCGCAATGGTGGGGGTCACCTTCTTGCCGTCGACAAACTCCGTGACGGCGATACCGTAGAGCAGATGGTTATACATCCGCTCATTGGCTTTCAGCAGTCCTTCATTCAGCGCCGGAGAACAGACCTGCGATATCAGGTTATCCAGCGCCTTTTCCGATAACTGGCAGATTTTGCCACCCGCCATAAAGGAACGCTTCGACAGCTCTTCACGCAGAACCGGACGCAGCACCACCTCATCCTGTTTATAGCCCCGGTAATCCATAATCTGTTTCGGGGATAAAAACGTCCAGCCGAGGCTGGTCAGTAACGTCAGCGCCGGGATTTTGGCGCTGTATTCTTCCTGGAATTTTGGCGTGTACGGCTGATTCATGAGTGTTCCTTGTTCTCCACGTTATGCGCTAACGGTTTCTTCCGATTCTACTTTGACACGGCGTTTCCCGGTCAATAACTGCTGCATCAGGGCTTTTTTCTCTTCTTTCAGGCAGGCGAGTTTTTTCTCCAACATGGACATTTCGGCATCGGCTGCGGACAGGACTGCGGCTATTTTTTGTTGTTCCATTAGTGTAGGTAATGAAAATGAGAAGCTACATAGCGCGTCAAATCCGACTGAGTCTCGCACAGAACCTTGAGTGCTACCTGCTATACGCTGCTTGGCTTCATTAGAGCTCATCCAGTTCAGGAAATAATCGCTATTTAGCCGTTCATGGTTAATACTAAAAACGACGTACATTGGGCTTAGCACACCTTCATCATAATTGTCTAAACGGGCGAAAGAACCAACGTTTAAACGAGAGGGGTTATAGCCATACTGATTTTTTTTCACTATTTTGTACGTACTAACATCTTCGCTAGCTACTCGCTTTGAGAACTGCTCCTCAGGTAAAACAAAACCGCTGTGGTTCGTTACACTAAGAACTCGCTGAATGTGGTTATCTCTATTACGTTTTTTTTCTTCATGTATTAATTGCTTTAACCGAACAACCTCCCACTCCCCACTAAACATCACGCCATTCTCATCCAGCAAGCGTTTTTTCCCGCTAAGCAACTGCTGCATCAGGGCTTTTTTCTGCTGTTGACTGTTGGTGAGAAGCTTTTCCGTCACCGAAATCGCCTTATCCCAGGTTGACAGGATTTGAGCGATTTTTTTTTGTTCCTTAACTGGTGGCACTACGAGAGGAGTCTTCTCAAGAATACCTTTGTTGATTTTTACCATTGTGCTACTGCTACCAGCTGCACAATTTTTAAAATACGTACGTACAGCAGCGCTTTTTAATTGATGCTCAATAAATGCCTTATCAGCTTTATTTTCATCTATGCGAAAGCGCATCATTAGATCTGGGTAAGAACAATTCTCAATTTCATTTCTAAAACGAATCGATCTGCCAACTTTGTCAGGTGTGTTCGATCTACTTACTAAGAAGTCGTCAGTTCGAAGTATATTTTGTAAAACTCTTTCTTCGGGTAAAACCGGTTTTATTTCCGAAGAATTTATCCCTTCGTCACCTAATGCGCCAAGACCTAATACCCAATAGCCTGTTTCCGAATCGGTTGCATTAGGGGAATAACCGTTTTTAATCGGTCCATCCAGCAACTCTTTTAATGTGACTGATTTCCAATCCTTAGCCACCATAACCCAGCTCCTTCAGGTACCCTGTCATCTCCACTTCCAGTTTCGCCAGCTCCGCTTTCAATTCCTCCCGCTCAGCGCGAACGGCCAGCAAATCGATCTCTTCCTCTTCCTCAAAGGTGTCGACATAGCGCGGAATATTAAGGTTATAGTCGTTATCCTGAATCTCCTTCAGACTGGCGAGATAGGCGTATTTCTCGACGTTATCGCCATTGCGATAGGTTTTGACGATTGTCCGGATGTTATCTTCACTGAGTTGGTTCTGATTTTTACCTGCCTTGAATTCTCGACTGGCATCGATAAACAGCACCTTGTCATCCACTTTCTGTTTTTTGAAAATCAGAATCGCAGCAGGAATACCTGTACCGTAGAACAGTTTTTCCGGCAGGCCAATCACCGCATCCAGCAGATTTTCATCAATCAGTTTCTGGCGGATTTTACCTTCGCTGGAACCTCGGAAAAGAACGCCATGCGGCACAACTACTCCCATACGACCGGTTCCTGGTTTCAGGGTTTCGATCATATGTAGAATAAAGGCGTAATCCCCTTTAGTCTTCGGCGGTACACCGCGACGGAAACGACCAAACTTATCGTTCTCCGCCTCATCATGGCCCCACTTATCCAGGCTAAACGGCGGGTTGGCGGTCACGATATCAAACAGCATCAGATCGCCATTTTTATCGAGCAGTTTTGGGTTGCGAATGGTATCACCCCACTCGATTTTGTGGTTGTCTTCGCCGTGCAGGAACATGTTCATTTTCGCCAGCGACCAGGTGGAGCCAATCGCTTCCTGACCGAACAGCGCATAGTTACGACTATTATGTCCAGAGACAATTTTACGCCCGCACTTCATTAACAACGAACCAGAGCCACAGGCCGGGTCGCAGATGGTATCACCCGGTTGCGGATCGAGCAGTTCAGCGATCAGGTCTGAAACTTCTGGTGGGGTATAGAATTCCCCGGCTTTCTGCCCGCCGCTGGCAGCAAAGTTTTTAATCAGGTATTCGTAGGCATTACCGATCACGTCGAGCGTACCCACGCGGCTCGGTTTCAGGTTCAGAGCTTCACCGGCGAAGTCTTCCAGCAAATGCCGCAGAATAGTATTCTTCTGTTTTTCTTCACCCAGACGGTCGGTATTAAACGAGATATCCTGGAACACGCTTTTCCCGGCATCTTTCAGTTTGGTGCCGTTGGCTTCTTCAATGGCGTGTAACGCCTGGTCGATACGCTCACCGTTGCCCGGCTCATGACGGCGCTCATACAGTGCATAAAAACTAGCATTTTTCGGCAGCACGAAGCGTTCGTTAGCCATCATCGCTTCAATCAGCTCCGGCGCGTCACCATACTGCTTTTTATATTCGTCATAGTGATCCTGCCAGACATCCGAAATGTACTTAAGGAACAGCATGGTAAGGATAAAGTCTTTATAGGTATCGGCGCTAATGGTGCCACGGAAGGTATCGCACGCGGCCCATAAGGCTTTGTTGATAGTATCCTGAGTGATTTTGTCGTTCATGAATCATCCTGCTATGAAGAAAACCTTACGATATGTTGTATTCATCGTAGAAAATTTGGTGCAGATGATACCTTAAGGTGCGTCTTCAGGCACGTCAAAGCCGCATCGTTCGAAGTGGATTTTTCCTGAGGGGAATAGGACTCTTTTGCCCGTAATGTGGTGGACTGGTCGATGAAACAAACACTAACGCGCGGCTTGGTACTGGATACACTGTCGATGGCGGTCTGGTAGCGCCGACGTCATTGTGTACAGCGTAATGGTAGGGTTCTGCCGGGATACTTACAATTCCTTTTGCTCGAAGAAAAGGAAGAAACGCGTGTATTTAGGGTCGGACTAAAAGATGCGATAAATCTGTCTATCAGCTCACCTAACAAAAGCATTAGAGAGTCAGCATCAATTATCCGTGAACAACGTAGATACCAGGGGGAAGGACGCGTATCGCACCGTTCAATAGGCTAAACTCTTCTTCTGAAAGGGCTGGAATGCGATCACGCGCTGATACTGGATGTGGGAAACATGGGGGCAAGTGATTTGTATGTTGCGCTCTCCAGGGGGCCAAATCTGTTACGGTCTTCTCTGGTCGTGATGAGTTTACACCCTGAAATTCCCCATGGACTGACCCCACGGCCGTAGACATATCCTGTCCTCACGACGAGGCCTGTTCAAAGACCTCTGGGCTGATGCCCCCCAGGTGGCTGTGGCGCCGGGCCCGGTTGTAAAACACTTCGATGTAATCGAAGATATCGGCCCGGGCCAGATCCCGGGTTTTGTATATTCTCTTCCTGATGCGTTCTTTTTTCAGTGAACTGAAGAACTATTCGGCCACAGCATTATCCCGGCAGTTGCCACGCCGGCTCATGCTCGGAGCCAGGTTATTGGCCTGGTAGAACCGTTACCCGCGACCTTTGCTAGCCTGAAGTTAAGTCGTAGCGTAACGTACCAACTAACTAGAAACCACTCCAAGTCCATATCGTGAGGATAATGACTGTAGAGACACTCCATAATAGTATTGCTGAAGTATTGATTTAGTTTTATTATCCTATGAACGGTGAGATTCATAAATGTTAAATTTCAAAGAGTTAGATAAAGACGGGAAAGAATTTGAACTCCTTATTAGGGAGTTGCTTTTTTCTAAAGGGTTTAAGGTCTATTGGAGTGGTGTGGGGCCAGATGGTGGTCGAGATCTCGTTTGTATTGAAGAACATAAAAGCTTCTTCGCACCCAGTCAAAAGAAGTGGTTAATTCAATGTAAGCATAATGCTAACGGAGGCGGATCGGTAGGAATCAAGGATCTTGATGATATTGTTGATTCATGTTCTCAACATGGTGCTACAGGCTTTATTTTGGCGTGCTCGACTCAGCCATCATCAGCTGTTGTCGACCGACTTGAATCAATTACTAATAATCCAAAGAATGATATTACAGCCATATATTGGGATTATGTTTTTATTGAGCAGGCGCTTTCAACCCCAGCCCTTTGGCGAGTGGCTCAACGTTTTTTCCCAGTATCATCAGAAGCAACTTCTTGGAAAGTATATGCGACTGAAAATCCTAATCATTGGGTAGTAAATTATAAAGGTTACTATTTTCACTTAGCCAATAGAATCGGCTCATATCATGAGCACCATTTTGAAAGTATAAGTAAAAGAATTGAGGAGATTGAGTCAATTGAAATGCCGAAAAATCATTTCATACGGGTTAGGTCAGTATATTTTGACGACAAAAATGGAAATTATACATGGTACTTGGATTACATGTATCCAAACGCAGATAGGCCAAAATATAGCTCCGCTGAAATTAAACATTACTTAGGCGACGGGTACGCTTTAGAGGATGGACAATGTTATTTATTTGATGTAAAACTAAGATCATACTTCCAGTTTAGTGACCACTATGACCCAGATCACTACGATTACTATTCACCTTATATCAACAATTATTTATATGGTATGAAGCGGGAGGGTAACTGGGATGATCACGAAGAGGCATACCGTTCGGATCAGGAACTAATAGAGAAGTTAGAAGCATGTCGAAATGTAAGTTTTGAAAAGCTGGCTGAAAAGTTTAAAGAACTTGATTTTTGTCGATTGATGCGGTCATCAAATGCGCGTCTGGAAGATCTAGATAAATTCCATCTACAACGAAATTGGTCTGACTTGATATCTTCCTTAGACATTGAAACTGATAGGTTTTTTTCGGCCTGGTTTATTTTTGACGTCAATAATGTTAATAGATTTCATGAGTTAGTGTCATATATACCTCAGCACGTACTTTATAACTTTAGACTGACCAGGGCTTATATTTATTTACCTGAACGTGACAATAGAAGCGTTCTGGATTCAAATGATGATGAGTACATATTCGAATTAACATTATCAATTCATCCTGCAGAGCTTAATAATAAGTTCATTGCAAGAGAGAAGTTAAATGAGTACTTTGATTTGATTCTCAATGGAATTAATGAATTCCAGTCTAAATACTATTAAGTTCTAAGACTACCTCTTATTTTAAGAGAGGCGAAGTACCTGGTGATCTACGGGGCTAGTCTAAGAGTGAGAAATCAAATAACACCACCTGGAGCTTACAAAATAGCCCTTTTCAGGGCTTATTTTGATTTTCTGACAGCTAGCAGTCCTGCGTATTTCCTGCCCTTAGCTCTTCGATTACGCTGAATCATCGTTCCGCCACCAGACATGACCGGGATAAACTGTCCGTATTTTGCATCATACGCAAAAATCTGGCCGTCCTTCGGAGCAATCCCTGAATGGTCAAGATGTACATCCACCGCCTGAGTTTCTCCATGAAAAAGCGCAGCTGCTCTTACATGTATAGGGTGACGAATTGATGTTTGTACTGAGGCTGCAGCGACACTTTTCCGGCTGCCCTTCCATTCTCCATTATTCTTCACTAACCCCTATCCAGATGGGAGCCAGCGGCCTGGTTTCCGCAGACTTCCGGGCAATTGATGACAATGGAATAGCACCATGGCGCTTTCCCTTGCCAAACCACAATGCTATTTTGGATCATTTAATCAAATCATGCTCTTGTATGCAATTTATCTGCAACTAGGTTCCGTTCACATTGAGGGACGCCTCTCGAATATTCTGAATGAATAATTTGGCGCTGTGCTGGACATTGTTAGTGAACCATCCTGTATTTTTTTGAAGTGTAGGTGCTTTGAAGTTACAAAACAACATCGAGAATGGCGGGGATTACTCCCGACATTCTATCTTACTGAGCTTAGCGGTTGTGAAGAGTGCTACCTCCGTATGGTCGCTTCGTAAGCAAACCTCGCAGATATCCTTTCTCGAAACCAGTACCAGCATGTTGCCACCAGATAACGATAAGATCGACAAACATCACCTTTTTCTGTTAGTTCATGAAGTTATATATGTAGCCAGTAGGATTGTTAATTTAAATAATGATTTAAAACAATATCATACTGATGATTTTTTTCATGAACTGAATTCTCGCACAACATAAGTTAAATTAACGGGATAACATAAGACAGTGATTGCATAAGGAATAAACGCGCCTTGTTTGTAGGGTCTTGATGAAGGTCTGGGTTACCCCCTCTCCCGTTTCAACTACAAACTCCTTTCGGGTGTGGTGAGTCGCACTTCGTTTTGTGCTGCTACGGGCAATAAAAAACTGACGTAGTGACCACGTCTGGTGATCCATCATTATGAATTTATTTTCACCATTTCTTGTCTGTCTTTCCTGCACTGCATCTTTCCATATATCTGGCGGGCGTCAATACGATATGCTTCTTGCAAAAAAATCGCGTACAATTTAAATGTACACTTTACTTGTACATCTCAGGAGATACCCATGCAAACCTATACTTCTACCCAGGCCAGGGCCAACATTTCCACCGTGCTGGATACTGCGTTAAATGGCGAGCCTGTTGAAATCACCCGTCGTGATGGCAGCGCCGCCGTGCTTATCAGCAAAGCCGAATTCGAAGCCTGGCAAAATGCCAAACTCGACGCGGAATTTGATGCCATCATGCAACGTCATGAACACACTATCAGGGCACTGACTGACCGATGATTTGGGTCAGCGCGCAGGAAGTCATTGCCTTCCACGATCGTATTTTGCAACGCTTTCCCGGAGTGGTTGGCCTGTCTGACCCTGGCAGAGCACAGGCATTGATTTATCGGGTGCAGAATCGTGTTCACTACGAAGGCGTTACTGACCTGTTTGAACTGGCGGCTACCTACTGGGTCGCTATTGCCCGCGGCCATATCTTTCATGATGGTAATAAACGCACTGCCTTTTTTGTTACCATGGCCTTTCTTAGGCGTAATGGCATCCGTATTCACGATACTGACAATACACTGGAAAATCTGACGGTCGAAGCAGCTACAGGGGAAAAAACAGTAGACCAGTTAGCACAGTATTTGCGAAAACAGGTGGATGATCCCCTTTAAAGGCACAAATATGAGTTTACCATGGCGACAATAAAGGATGTTGCATCCCTGGCCGGTGTATCAACCGCAACGGTATCCCGCGTTATTAACCAGACCGCGTGGGTTGAACCTGTGACGCGCGGACGTGTAGAGAAAGCCATGCGCGATCTCAATTATCGCCGAAACGCCGCCGCTATCGCACTGGCGAAACGTAGCGGCGATATGCTCGGATTGTTAACCGGCAATCTGGCCGATCCATTTTTTGCCCGCCTTGCTCGCGGCGTAGAAGATGTTTCTCGTAAGCAGCAGTACCGCCTGATGGTATGTAGCGGCGGCCACGATGAAGAAATGGAAAAAGCGGGGCTGGATTTTCTGATTAATCAAGGCTGTGAGGCTATTGTTGTACACGCCAGTCGATTGCCAGATAAAGAGTTGCAGCGCTACGCGGCCCACTTTCCGGCGCTGGTTGTTGTTAATCGTTATATCGCTGGTATGGCTAACCGGTGTATCTGGCTGGAAAATCGCAGCGCCGCTCGGCAAGCAACCCGATATCTCTTAGAGAACGGGCATCGGCGCATTGCCTGTGTGACATCTGACCTACCAATTATCGATCGTCAGGAACGCCTTGATGGTTATCGGCAGGCGCTGGAAGAATATGGAATTTCGCCAGATCCGCGCTGGGTAATTAGCGTTCCGTTTAACGAAGAAGGCGGCGAGCGAGCTGCGCATCAACTTATTAATAGTAGACTTCCCCTTACGGCGGCGGTCACTTTTAATGACGTTATGGCCGCCGGCATTATGCGTATTCTTCATCAACGCGGTGTTCACCTGCCGCAACAACTCTCTATTGTCGGCTTTGATGATGTGGTGCTGGCCCGGTATCTCTATCCGGCGTTAACAACAATGCATTATCCGGTCGAACAAATGGCGCGTTGTGCCGCACAAATGGCGATACAGTTATACCAGGGCGTTACGCCGCCGCCCAGCAGCAACCGCTTCAAAGCTGAACTGGTGATCCGCGATTCTGTCGCGCCCTTTTTTCTCGGTAAATGCGTCGTCAACAGTAAAGACTGTGATTGATATCAAATTAACCCTTCTCATGTAATCGGTTACATGGATGAAAGTAATTGATCACAGTAATGGGAAGCGTATCCCCCTACCCTTGAGCTACCTTACTGACCGGAGCTCCATTATGAGTGCATCACAAAACAAGAAAAAAATGCTGTCATTGGGTTTAGCGCTAATCCCAGTCATCTCCATGTTGTTATTGTTGATCATCGGTTATGGCATCATGGGGTTACGTATCGAACCGCTCCTTCTGTGCTCTGCGGCGGTAGCGGCAGGCATTGCGTGGTGGCAAGGATACTGCTGGGAAGACATCATTAACTCGGTAGTGGATAAACTGGCAAAAGCGATGCCGGTTATCATGATTCTGATCTGCGTAGGCGGTTTGATTGGCACCTGGATGTTTAGCGGCACCATTCCCTACATGGTGTACTGGGGACTAAAACTGATAAGCCCGGAATATATTTTGATTGCGGCCTTCTTTTTAACCAGCGTGGTCTCCGTTTGTACCGGCACATCGTGGGGTTCCGCCGGGACGGTTGGCGTTGCGTTAATGGGGGTTGCCGCCGGGCTGGACGTGTCGCTTGCAGCGGCAGCCGGCGCCGTTGTTTCTGGTGCCTATTTCGGTGACAAAATATCACCGTTGTCTGACTCGACTAACTTTGCCGCCATAGTCGCAGACACCACCCTGTTTGAGCATATTCAGCATTTACTCTGGACGACCCTGCCAAGTTTCTTGCTTGCCGCAGTAGTTTATCTTATCGCCGGACACAGCAATATGTTGGGCGAGGTGGCCACGCCGCAGCGCGTTACGGACATCATCCACTCGCTGGAGTCGCTATACCATTTTAATATTGTTCTTATTTTACCGCCGGTGATCGTACTGTGGGGTGCAATTCGCAAGAAACCCGTCATCCCATTAATGTTAAGCGCCTGCGTACTAGCTCTGTTCCTCGGCGTTATCATGCAGGGACTAAGTATCAAACAGGGACTGGACGCCTTCATTGATGGATTTGATATCGCCATGTTCCCGCAAGGCGCTGAAGGTGTCGTGGCCGATGTTCCACGCCTGTTAAACCGGGGCGGAATGTTCTCGATGATGGGAACGATACTGTTGGTTTTCTGCGCTTTTTCGTTTGCCGGAGCGCTAACGTTAACTGGCGCGTTAACGATCATCATTAACCGGCTGCTGACTATTATTCATAGCGTTGGTCAGCTCATTGCCGCCACTATCGGCACCACAATTTTGGTCACCGGGGCGACAAGCGACGGTAAACTGGCATTGTTAGTTCCCGCCGAACTGTTTAAAGATGCCTATCGTCGTATGGGGCTGGATACTAAAAACCTTTCACGGACGATAGAAGATGCTGGTACCGTTATCGAACCTCTCCTGCCGTGGACCTCGGCTGGCGTCTACATGGCGACCACGCTGGGCGTTAGCACGCTTGATCTTCTGCCCTGGGCTATCCAGTGCTATGCGGCGATCTTCTTCGCATTAATTTATGGTTTTAGCGGAGTTGGTATTGCCAGAACTACCTCCGCCTCAGAAAAGTCGCCGCAATCGTCAGTGACGGAATAATAAGGAAACAACATGGATTTTAATCAGATTATCAATCGCAACAATACTGGTTCGATAAAGTGGGATTTTATTGAGCGTCACTTTGGCGACGGCGCTGGAAAACTGCTGCCGATGTGGGTTTCTGATTTCGATTTTGCCTGCCCGCCTGAGGTTCAGGCGGCATTGCATCAGCGAATCGAGCATGGCGTATTTGGCTATAGCGAACGTGATGAGGCCTATTTTAACGCCCTGCTTCACTGGTTTTCGTCACGCCACCAGCTCACGTTAAAACAGGAATGGGTATGCAGCGTGGAAGGCGTCGTACCCGGGTTGGCGCTCTTAGTGCAAATGTTGACGCATCCAGGCGACGGCGTAGTGGTACAGGGACCATACTATGGCTCCTTCGCCAAAATAATCACGCTTAATGGTAGAAGACTGCTGGAGAATCCCCTTAGCGAGTCGCCGAATGATGGTTACCAGATGGATTTTTGCCAACTGGAAAGGCTGTTTCGCCATGCCCACCCTCCGCTGATGATTTTGTGCAATCCGCATAATCCAACCGGGCGTTGCTGGTCGGCTAACGAACTGGAGCAACTGCTTTTATTATGTGAGACTTATGATGTCACTCTTATCTCAGATGAGATATGGGCCGATCTCTTATTGCCTGGTGAAACCTTTACCTCAGTACTGCATTTAGGGGAGCGCTGGCATAAGCGGGTTATCTCCGCCACTGCGGCCAGCAAAACGTTTGGTTTATCGTCGCTGCGAATTTCTAATTTTCTCATTCCCGACCCTACGCTTCGCCAGCGATTCTTATCTCGTCTGGACGCTCATGGGCTTGACGTCTTTAATGCCCTCTCCGTTCAGGCGGCGACCACCGCCTGGAATGAAAGTAGACAATGGCTGGATTCGCTACTGGATTACCTGGCGGAAAACCGTCGCTGGTTTGTTGAACAGGCGGCAGAGTATCTCCCCTGGGCGAGAATTATCCCGGCGCAGGGCACCTATTTATTATGGATGGATTGTAAAAAACTGGGGCTGGATGACGAACAGCTAAAATGGGTGATGGCGGATGTCGCGGGTATCGCTCCGTCAATGGGGAGCGGCTTTGGCCCGGCGGGTAGCGGATTTGTCCGCTTAAATCTGGGGTGTCCCCGTACCTACCTGGAAATGGCAATGGACGGCCTGAAGCGAATATCGGTGAATACAATAAAAGGAGTATCAACAGGCGGATGAAATTCTCGGACGGAAAAATGTGAACGGCGTTAATACTACGGCATAGTAAGAAACAATGTCCTCTCTTGCTTATCTGATTACCGGAAGTCGTGATGCAGCCAGAAGCGTTTAGCCTGCACCACCATCGCCCAAACCCAACCGGCCATAAAGACCGGTTGGGTTTGGATCGCAGTTTCAGCATCAGGGGCGTCTGAATAACACGATGCTGCGTCCGGCCAGATCGAAATCCCTCTCTTCGGTAAACCGCATCCCCTGCTGAGCGTTATCGGCAGTCGTCAGTTCAAGCATCCAGCCGCCTTCTCCCCACATCGGAATCCGGAACGGTACGCTGCCTTCAAACGGGTTAAAAAGCAGTAAGGCGTCATGCCAGATCCCCGCTTCCGGCTGGAGATCGGGACGACTAATGCATACGCCTATCGTCGAGCCCTCATCCCATTGTTCCGATTGCTGCGGCCCGCCTCCGGCGTTAAACCAGCGGATCTCCAGACCGTCACGCCAGCTTTCCCGCCGCAATAACGGTTGCGTGGCGCGCAGTTGGATCAGGCGACGGGTAAATTCACGTAGCGCATTGGCGGTTTCCGGCAAATTATCCCAGTGGATCCACGATATTTCACTGTCCTGACAGTAACCATTGTTATTGCCCATTTGACTGCGGCCAAACTCATCGCCCGCTAATAACATGGGTGTGCCGTGCGAGAAAAGTAAGGTGGTCAGAAAATTGCGTTTCTGCCGTTCGCGTATTGCATTGATGCCTTCATCGTCGGTTGGCCCTTCTGCGCCATAATTACAGGAGCGGTTATCATTATGCCCGTCATTATTATCTTCGCCATTGGCTTCATTATGCTTGTCGTTATAAGACACCAGATCGTTCAGTGTGAAGCCGTCATGGGCAGTAATAAAGTTAACGCTTGACCAGGGGCGACGGCCGCGTAAATCGTAGAGATCGCCGGAACCCAGCAGGCGTGCGGCGAAATCATTTGTGACGTTGTCACCTTTCCAGTATTCGCGTACCGTATCCCGGTACTTATCGTTCCACTCGCCCCACCCCGGCGGAAAACCACCAACCTGATAGCCGCCCGGTCCGATATCCCAGGGCTCGCCAATCAGTTTAAGCTTTGCCAGCACTGGGTCTTGCGTTACCGCATCAAAAAAGCCGCCTCTCTGATCAAAGCCTTCCGGCTCACGCCCAAGGATGGTGCCTAAATCAAAACGGAAACCGTCGACATGCATTGACTCCGCCCAATAACGAAGGGAGTCCATCACCATTTGTAGTACCCGCGGATGAGAGGTATTGACGGTATTACCTGTCCCCGTATCGTTAATGTAATACCGATGCTGATCGGGCATGGTACGATAGTAAGAGAAGTTATCGATACCTTTAAATGACAGCGTGGGGCCAAGTTCATTCCCTTCTGCCGTATGGTTATAGACCACATCCAGTATCACTTCGATACCTGCATCATGGAAAGCGCGCACCATATTGCGAAATCCCTGAATACCTTTCGGGCCGTAGTAACGCGTCGCCGGAGCAAAAAAACCGAGCGTGTTGTATCCCCAGAAATTTTTCAGCCCTTTATCAAGCAGGTGCTGATCGTCCGGGAACCAGTGAACCGGTAAAAGTTCGACGCAGGTAATGCCCAGACTTTTAACGTAATCCACGCTGGCTTTATGCCCCATGCCCTCAAACGTACCGCGTAGAGGCTCAGGGATCGCGGAATTAAGCTGGGTAAAGCCTTTTACATGCGTTTCATAAATAATGGCGTTCGACCACGGTATGGAAGGCCGTTGTCTATCCTCCCAGTTAGCCTCAGCCGGATCGATCACCCGGCATTTAGGTGTAAATGGCGCGCTATCCTGGTCATCAAAGGTCAAATCTTTATCGTCATGGAGTAATTGATACGCGAAATGCGCATCGTTCCAGAGGATATCGCCCACCAGCTCACGGGCATAAGGATCAATAAGCAGCTTATTGTGGTTAAAACGATGGCCATTTTCTGGGTCATAAGGGCCATAAACGCGATACCCATACAGCGCGCCGGGCTGCAAATTCGGGACATAGCCGTGCCATATCTCGTCGGTATATTCCGGTAATTCCAGACGGGCAATTTCATGTTTCCCGCTCGGATCGTAAAGACAAAGCTCGACGCGTTCCGCATGAGCGGAAAAAATAGCGAAATTCACACCTTCGCCGTCATAATTCGCGCCAAGCGTATGGTTATACCCTGATCTGATTTCAAAAGTCCTGTTTGTTGTCATTCTCTTTCTCCACCCACGGTAAAAGTTGTCCTGTTACGGCACATCAACACATAAGCTCAGTCGCTCATTAAAACCAGTACGCCGCCCTGGTGAGAGGCTAACGACAGGCGTTCCTCAAGCGTTAACATCTCCTGGTTAAGCGCATTGCGATAACGACGCCGATTAAGCTGTCCGGGTATAATAATTTCGGTTTCAGCCCAGAAACCGGCATGCGATTGCGACAATAAGCCGTCACATTCGGCGAACACCAGCCTGGGCGCCACAACAATCAGTACGTCATCATGATTGACTCTGGCGTAAGCGATGATCTTGTCGGCACGCTTGCCGACGGCGCGCAGCGGCAAATACTCGCCAAAACGAAATAGATCATGATTCTGCTGACGCAGACGCAGTAATGCGGCGGTGACATACTGATTCACCTGCCCGTTCAGCCAGCTTTCTTCGCGCGAGAAAACCCCCGGCGTCAGTTGGCCTAACTGTTGCGCCAGCGTGACAAAATCCGGTTCGCGCCGGTTGTCGGGATCAACAAGGCTAAAATTCAACGCCTCACTCCCCTGATAAATATCAGGCACTCCCGGCGCAGTTAATTTGATGATGCTCTGCGTCAGGCTGTTAACCAGTCCTGCGCGGATGAAGGGTTGCAATGAACGATAAAAGTCCTGCAAAAATGGCTGATTATCAGGCGCCAGTAAATGACGGGCGTAATCAAGCATTGCCGTTTCATAAGCCTCATTACTGTCCACCCAATCGGTACGCAGTTTCGCTTCGCGCAGCGCTTTCTCAACAAAGGCTTCAAAGCGTGTTTTCAGCGCGGTCAAAGCAGTTTCATCCTGTGGTTGTAACGTCGGAGGCCAGACGCCGGTTAGCGCTTGATATAACATCCATGTATCCGCCGATTTTGGCGCCGTGCCATCCTTTAAAAATTTGACATGGGTCTGATTCATCTGCCGCCAACGGGCAAGGCATTCGCTCCACTGCTCCGGCGCTTCGGTAAGCGTATACAGACGTGCCCGCGCATCTTCTCCGCGCTTGGTATCGTGAGTCGAGGTACCGGATAACGCATCAGGCTGTCGCGCCTGTCGGGTTTTCATCTCATGATGAAAGCGCTCAATGGAGAAGTGATGCGCGACGGGCTCGGCGCCGACTTCATTTAACGCCAGCCCCATGTTTTGACGAAAGAAAAGCGTATCCTCTACCGATTTCGCCATCAGCGGGCCGGTGAGTTGTTGGAACCGAACGCGAAACTGTGTCGCTACCTCCTGACTGGAGGTAGGAACCTCTCCGGTAAGAAGGCGGCTCAGAAAAGTAAGCGCTTCTGGCGGCGGAGGGTTTTCAAGCGTCTTTACCCGCTCCACAATACGGTGCAACAGGCAAATATCGGTCGGCGGTAACCCTTCTGCCGTGCCGTAAGTGCGATATACGGGAAAGGCGATTAATAATTCGCGTAACGCCTGCCGAACGACGCTCTCCTCCTGTGCGATCTGTAGCTCGCTGGCAATCGACAGCGCAAGCGCGAGCAGCCGGGTAAATTCCCCCTCGAAATTGCGATCGACCATCAGCAATTTAGCTGCCCGTAATTCCGCCCGCATATCCACCGGCGCGCCTGTTACGGTCTCGTAAGCCTGGCGCAGATTGTCTATCTGCTCATCGTCAACCAGCACCTCCGCCAGCGAGGCGATAAATTCATAGCCTGTGGTGCCGGAAACCGGCCAGTCATCAGGAAGTTGCTCGCCTTTAGCGAGAATTTTTTCCACGGTGATATAGCACGCCGGCCCCACTTCCTGACGTAAACGCGCAAGATAGGCTTTCGGATCGGCAAGGCCGTCGATATGATCGATACGTAAACCGTCAACCGCCCCCGTTCTGACCAGCTCCAGAATCAGCCGATGTGTATCGTCGAAGACGATTTTATCTTCCACCCGCATTCCTACCAGCCCTGTGACCTCAAAGAAACGCCGATATGAGAGCGAGCGAGCGGCATCGCGCCAGGACATTAATTTCCACGGCTGGCGCTCATGCAAATCAGCAATGGCGGCTTTATCGGTAAGCGCCAGTATTTCAGCCTCGCGCCCCTGCCACGTCGCCGGCGCAAGCGGATAATAGTTATCATAATAGGCGAACGTGGGTTTACCCGTAACGGGATCGGGCTTGATCGCAATTTCTCCGTTTTCCAGCACGGCGTCAAACGTGTCGCCTAAAAAAGGCAGCGTCAGTCGGCGCGACCAGTCAATATCGAAATGGCGCGCGTAACGACTCTCTGGGCCATATTCAAGCACGTCGCGCCACCAGGCGTTTTCCAGCGAGCTGGCCATGTGATTAGGCACAATATCGATGATCAATCCCAGGCCTTGCGCTTTAAGTTCGGCCACCAGTCGTTCAAACCCTTCGCGCCCGCCAATAGAGGGATCAATTTCATTCGCATCGGTGACATCATAACCATGCGTTGACGCTTTGGTGGCGGTAAAGATGGGTGAGGCATAAAGATGGCTGATACCCAGATTTTTAAGGTAAGGCACCAGCGCCGCAGCGCGATCGAAGGTCATGCCATTGCGAAACTGAAGGCGGTATGTTGCAGTTGGGATCATGATGCAGACTCTCCCTGGGCTAAGCGGACAATAAGAGAATGTTGGGAAAGCGACCCGGTGGATTCATTAGGCCAGGCGAAGAGGGTCTTACCCGGTAAATCGGGCAGCAATACCGTCGTGGCGCTAATGTTCAGCGCCAGTGACAGCGTTCCTCCCGGAAAACGCCAGCTAACGGCAATAAACCCGGGCGCGGTTTGCAATACCGTTCCTGAGCTCTCACGGGCAGCGGACAACAGCGGCACAATATGCTTCTGGCGCAAAAGCAACAGTTCGCGGGTAAACGCCAGCCACGCTTTACCCTCTTCACTGTGCTGTTGCTTCCAGTTAAGTTTTGAGCGTTGAAAGGCCTCTGGCGCATTCGGGTCCGGAACATTTTCCCCTGCATGATCGGCAAACTCTTTTGCGCGACCTTCACGAACGGCGCGGGCTAAATCCCCATGGTAATCGGTAAAAAAAAGAAAAGGACGGCTTTCGCCATACTCTTCGCCCATAAAAAGCAGCGGAATATGCGGTGAAAGCAGCAACGTGGCGAGCAATACTTTTGCTCGTTCAGCACCCGCCAGGGTTATCAGTCTGTCGCCCTGGGCGCGGTTACCGACCTGATCGTGATTCTGAATAAAATCCACAAAGGCGACCGGGGGTTGTCCGGTACTTTTTACGCCGCGAGGTTCGCCAGTTTGCGGTGAAATTTCTCCCTGATAAGCGAATCCTTCGGCCAGCGCTCTTGCGAGGTGTTTTTCCGGGGCATCAGCAAAATCGTTATAGTAGGACTGGGTCTCTCCGGTCGCAAAAACGTGGACGGCATTATGAAAATCGTCATTCCATTCGGCGGTAAACAGCGGCGCATAGCCATCCAGATCACGGGGATGCAGAGAAATAATATTGCGGCTATCTTCGGTGGTCAGATGAATGGGTCTGTCGGTAATGTCTTCCCGAATACGTTGTGCGATTTCAACCAGCACATGCTTGGCGCTACTGTCCTCAATCTGATCGATAGCGTCAAAGCGTAAGCCGTCGAGATGGTATTCTGTCAGCCAGTATAAAGGCGCCTCGATGATATAGCGCCGCACGGCGTCGACATCATAGGCGATACCATTTCCCCACGGCGTCATACGCTCTTTGTGGAAAAATGCCGGCGCCAATAGCGGTAAATAATTTCCCTCTGGGCCGAAATGGTTTAGCACAATATCCAGAACGACGGAAAGGCCATACCCATGCGCGGCGTCAATAAACGCCTTGAAATCATCCGGCGTCCCATAGGCAGAATGCGGCGCGTAAAGCAGCACGCCGTCATAGCCCCAGCCACGTTCGCCGCCAAACTGCGCGACGGGCATTACTTCAATCACGGTGACGCCGAGTTCAGCGAGATAAGGCAGTTTCGCTATTGCGGCGCGGAAGGTGCCTTCCGGAGTGAACGTGCCGATATGCATCTCGTACACCACAGCCTGCTCCCAACGACAGCCTTTCCACCCGGTGTTGCGCCACGCGTAGCTGCCTGGATTAACCACATATGACGGACCGTTGACGTCAGTTTTTTGGGCGCGGGAAGCCGGATCGGGTACGACCAGGCCATCGCTGAGTACAAAGTTATACTCCGTACCTGGCGCTACCCCGGATACCTCCGACGTAAACCAGCCGTCGCCGCTAGTCAGCATCTCATAGTCTTTACCGGCAAGCCTGAGTACAACCTTTTGCTGACCGGTGGCCCAAAGACGAAAGCGGACAACATCGGCGGCGATATATTCAGCCCCCCAGCTTTTGCAAAAAATTTTTGAACTCATCTGTCGCTCCGTTTAACCCATAACCTCTACAGCCTCCGAAGAACAAGCATAGACCATGCGGCTAATCTTTACGTGACACTGTCACTTAACAGGCGTTATTTTTTCGTATCCACGTGTAAAAAAGTGGAATTATCGCCGGGATTGCTCGGATGTGCCGAAGTGCGCGGTATCGCCTCGCCCATGTTCGCCAGAACCCTCAGCACGCTGTAGCTGGATAACCTCCCCCTGCTCCCAGGCGTTAGCGCCCTTTATAACGGGGCGTGCAGGCAGATCTTGCCGCTCGTGCTTAATGGCCTCGGTATCAATCCCCAGACGGCGATCGCGATCGGCCAACAGTGTCGGGTCAAGTTGTCCTTCGCCAGTAAAGCCCATCATCAGCGCAGGGATACCCATCGGCAGAGTTTTATCCCGGTCGGTATGCCAGGTGTGCCAGGTTTTACCGTAGGTATTAATAATCTTACTCATCAACGCCTTATCCGCGACCTGCGGTAAGCCTGGCGCCACCAGACTGCCGGATTTCACCTCGTACTGATGGCTGTGCCACAGTTTTTTCTCCTCTGGCGGAAGCGTTTTAAATAGACGTTCGCTGATAATGTATTCCACCCCCATCAGGCGCGCATTTTTGGTATTACCGTCGTAAATCACCGCCTGCATTACATCTTCATTCAGGATAGTAACGTAATGGTGTGCCTCCATCTGTCCGTTTTTATCGCCGCTATAAAAATGAAAACCATCAAGGTAGGTGCTGATAGCCTCGACAGGAGGCCGGGATTGAATGGCCGTCGCGCCTGTTTCCAGGGTACGTAATTTAGCCGATGTTTTTTCACCGGGAACAGGCGTTTGAGGTGGCGTATTATTGGCGCCGCATCCGGCCAGAAAAGGAATGATAAAGAGTGCCAGCGGTAAAGTTTTCATTAGTTCTCCGTATTGAAAGGACTCTAATGAAAATAGTGCAATACCGGGCGATTGGTAGCAGAAATGGGAGATGTTATTTGTGACGTTGTAACAAACAGCAAAACCCGACATATTGGCCGGGTTTTGCTATCAGTTTACTCTTATTTTGAGAGTTCTTTTTTGATTTCGTCTTTTATTTTGCTCAATTCACTCTGTGGGTTTTTCTTACAAAGCTCAATGGCTAATGGCACCGCTGTCGTTTCAGTTTCCTGAAAATCAACGTAGTCCCCACCTTTAAAGTCTTCATCTTCATTCAGAACCCAGAAAGCGACTGGCGCCATAGTTTGCGGGTTCAGGTCAACAAACTCCTGGCAGCTCATACCTTTAGGCGTAACGTTTGTTTTAGTGTTATCTGTTGCCGCATTTACGCTAACACTGGTTACCAGCGCTGCCACGATAATACCTGCTGTAGCAAGGGAGAATTTATTCATTTTTGTTACTCCAGTAATTATATAAATAACCTCTACATCTGCGCTTTAACCCGTTAATGTAGAACACAGAAAATAATACCCCACCTCTCTAAGGAATAAAGATCACGACGCGTGATATGGCTATTATTGATATTTGCGTTGACTAATTTTGATGTTTGATGAATAAATCGACATGGCGAGCAGATCTCAAGGCGAAAAAGTATACCGCAACAACAGCAAATGGCGTGATATATATAATTAATTGCGTACCCTATAGCATCTCCTCGGTGTGGCATAGCTCACCTGGCGTGCCTTTGCAACGGTATGTTCGCGGCCAGCCCATGGTTACCGGGCTGGCGGGTTTATCAGGCGTTAAGCTGGTAGTCAAGGGTGATTTCCGCTTTCAGTACCTGCGATACCGGACATCCGGCTTTTGCTTTCTGAATGATTTGATCGAAAGTTGAGGCATCAATGTCCGGTACCGCCACTTTGCTCTGCAGTGCTATTTTGGTGATGGCGAATCCCGTATCCACCTTGTCCAGCGATACGTCAGCCGTGGTGTCAATGGATGTCGGCGTAAATCCTGCCTCTCCCAGCATTAGCGATAGTGCCATGGAGAAACAGGCCGCGTGTGCGGCACCAATTAATTCTTCCGGGTTGGTCCCCTGCGCGCCTTCGAAACGGGTATTGAACCCATACGGTTGCTGATTAAGGACGCCGCTTTCTGTTGATACAGTACCTTTACCACGTTTAATGTCGCCTTCCCAGTGTGCCTGACCTTTCTTATGAATTATCATTTTTGTTCTCCTGTTTGCTTAAAAAACAAAGTATAGACCATTCAACTAATCCGGGTTGGCCTGCCGATAGAGGCGGCATGTTGCCATTTATCTGCTCTTCAGATATAGAAAAATGACTTTATGCTATTTCATACATGGATATTAAACCAAGAAGTTAACTCATCTTTAAAGAAGATATCCATACATTACCCCTTATTTTTCCGCTGTCGACATATTTACCGTTGTACCCCCCCCCTTTATCAACACTTTTCCTATCTATTTATAACTGAAGGTAAAATTATCATTAAGTAGCGCTTAAAACATATATTGCGCAACCATTGTTTGCATGAGAATATGTAATTGAAAGATTTCTTAGTTAAAGGTGGTATATTTTCTTCTACGCTATATAATTAAGTTTCCGCCTTGCGTTAAAATATTTCCAGGACTAATCTTAACCACAGCCGCAAAAATATTTGCCATGCTGAATACGAATTAATTTTCTGCGAGCCGTACTAAATAAATACATCTTCACGGAGGCATTATATGTTTACTTATCACTCAGCAA
>JGI2924J29684_1078020_pt1 | contig 28195 bp, 25 predicted proteins | sample BenlonsequencITS_FD_29684 | JGI IMG/M metagenome (IMG submission 29684)
GCGCTCGAAGAGGCCGAAGAACCGGGCCCCGCGCACCGGGTCTTGCAGGACAGGCTGCGCGCCGACCCCGAGCCCGCCCAGGGCGATGAGGATCGACCCAGTTGTGCCGAAGCGCCGGATGAGGGCGAATCGGTCGGAACTGGCGGCGAAGGACACGCAAGTAGCCTAACGTGCGTGAATGGGCGTGTGTGCCAGAAGTGTCTTCTGGCACACTGCGCGCTCCGCGCCGCTGTTCTTTTTCGGCAAGTGCGCAGCTCGCACTATCCTGACCACGGAATTAGCATAGCCTTTCCTTGCTGGCGAACTTCCCATAATTGCGACACACTGGTGTTATGAAAACGCTCGGCCTTCCGTCGGCGGCGGAGTCCGCCTCCTCGGGGCTGCCTGCTGCGGGGCCCGCGTCGCAGCACGAGGTCGGCGTGACCCGTCGGGCGATTGTGCGCCTGCTCGCGCAGCACGGGTCGTTGACCGCCCCGGTGATCGCCGAGCATTTGGAGCTCTCCACGGTCGGCGTCCGCCGCCATTTGGTCGAACTGGTCGAATCGGGCGACGCCGTCGTCGTGCAGCGCAAACCGACGAGCGGGCGGGGCAGGCCCCCCAAGGTGTACCAGCTGACCCCGCAAGGCCAAGACCGGCTCGGCAACGCGTACGACGAGCTCGCCAAGCTCGCCTTCGGCGAACTGCAAAGCCTCGGCGGCGACGCGGCCGTCGCGGCGCTCGCGCGCACCAGGGCGCGCGCGATGGTGTCGGCCATCGGCTTGGACGCCCCGGATTTCCGGGCGGCGGACGCGCAGACCAAGGCTGAGCGCCTCGCCCAGGCGCTCACGTCGGCCGGGTACGAGGCTTCGACGACCCGGATCGGCTCCGGTGTGCAGTTGTGCCAGCACCATTGCCCGGTCTTGGGCGTCGCGGCGGATTTCCCGGCGCTGTGCGAGGCGGAGACCGCCGTGTTCAGCGAACTGCTCGGCACGCATGTCCAGCGTTTGGCGACCATCGCCCAGGGCAATTGCGTCTGCACCACGCACATCCCGACCCTCGCGGCCAGCTCCGACGCGCCGCCCGAGCCACTGTCAGCCCGCAACGACCAGAGCAACAGGACGTTGCAGTGAAAGAGGAGGCCTCATGACCCAGGAACTCGCGAAGGAAATCCTGGCTCCGGCAAGCCAAGACGAAGTCATCGCCTCGCTCGGCAACTACGGCTACGGCTGGTCGGACGCCGACACCGCCGGCGCCTCGGCCCGCCGCGGCATCTCCGAGGAAGTCGTCGCCGACATCTCGGCGAAGAAAGGCGAGCCGGAGTGGATGCTCCAGGCCCGGCTGAAGGCGCTGTCCATCTTCAACCGCAAGCCCATGCCCGCATGGGGCGGCGATTTGTCGGGCATCGACTTCGACAACATCAAATACTTTGTGCGCTCCACCGAGAAACAAGCAGCGACGTGGGACGATCTTCCTGAGGACATTAAGAACACCTACGACAAGCTCGGCATCCCCGAGGCGGAGAAGAACCGCCTCGTCGCCGGGGTCGCGGCGCAATACGAGTCCGAGGTCGTCTACCACCAGATCCGCGAGGACCTTGAGCAGCAGGGCGTCGTGTTCCTCGACACCGACACCGCGCTCAAAGAGCATCCGGACGTGTTCCGGGAGCATTTCGGCACCGTGATCCCCGCCGGGGACAACAAATTCTCCGCGCTCAACACCGCCGTCTGGTCCGGCGGCTCGTACATCTACGTCCCCAAGGGCGTGCAGGTGGACATCCCCTTGCAGGCCTACTTCCGGATCAACACCGAGAACATGGGCCAGTTCGAGCGCACCCTCATCATCGTGGACGAAGACGCGTACGTGCATTACGTGGAAGGCTGCACCGCGCCGATCTACAAATCGGACTCGTTGCACTCCGCCGTCGTGGAGATCATCGTCAAACCCGGCGGGCGCTGCCGGTACACGACGATCCAGAACTGGTCGAACAACGTGTACAACCTGGTCACCAAGCGCGCCCGCGCCGAGGCGGGGGCGACGATGGAATGGATCGACGGCAATATCGGCTCCAAGGTGACGATGAAATACCCCGCCGTCTGGCTGACCGGCGAGCACGCCAAAGGCGAGGTGCTCTCGCTCGCGTTCGCCGGACCGGGCCAGCACCAGGACACCGGCTCGAAGATGCTGCACCTCGCGCCGAAGACTTCGTCGAACATCGTGAGCAAGTCCGTGGCGAGGGGCGGCGGGCGCAGCTCGTACCGGGGCCTTGTCGGCGTCCACAAGGGCGCGGCGGGCTCTCGGTCCACCGTGCGCTGCGACGCTTTGCTCGTGGACGAGATCTCCCGGTCGGACACCTACCCGTACGTGGACGTGCGCGAGGACGATGTGACCATGGGGCACGAGGCGACCGTCTCGAAGGTCAGCGAGGAGCAGCTGTTCTACCTCATGAGCCGGGGCCTGACCGAGGACGAGGCGATGGCCATGGTCGTGCGCGGCTTCATCGAGCCGATCGCCAAAGAGCTGCCCATGGAATACGCGCTCGAACTCAACCGGCTGATCGAGCTGCAAATGGAAGGAGCGGTCGGTTGACGGCATTGCTCCTCGCGCGCCGCCGCGCCGAGCCGGACGTGAACAGGCTGCCCGGCGCTCCCGAGCGCGACCCGCAGATCGGACGAGACATGGAAGGAGCGTTCGGCTCATGACGCTGGCCCCCGTTTTGGGCGAACGGTTCGCCTCGCGCGACCCGGAAGACTTCCCCGCGCCTTCGAGCCACGAGGAGAACTGGCGCTTCACCCCGCTCGGCAAGATCCGAGAGTTTTTCACGGCGTTCACCCCGGACGGCGAGTCGAAGTTGGACTTCGGCGCGCCGTTGGAGGGCGTGCGGGTCCAGACCGCGCGGCCCGCCTCGCTCGAGGCTTTCGGCTCGGCGCTCGTCCCCGCCGACAAGGTCTCCGCGCTGGCGATGCGCCACGCCGAGACAGGCGGGCACATCGTCGTGGAAGCGGGCGCGCGCCCGGCGGGCCCGGTCCTGCTGTCGCGCGTCGGGGTGCGCGGGCGCTCCTACGCCCATCACGTCGTCGAGGTCGGCGCGGGGGCCGAGGTGACGATTGTCGCCGAGCATTCCGGCCTCGCGCAGATAGCGGCGAACCTTGAGATCATCCTCGGCGACGGCGCCAACTGCACCTTCGTCGTGGTCAACGACGAGGACCCCGGCTCGACCCGGCTCGCCTCCTACGCGGCGCTGGTCGGCAGGGACGCCTCGTACCGCGCGGTGGAGGTCGCCCTCGGCGGCTCGCTCGTCCGAACCGTCTCCACGGTGCGTTTCGCAGCCCCTGGCGGCCGCGCCGAGCTCTGCGGCGTGGCGCTCTCGGGCGACGGCCAGCATCTGGAGTCGAGGCTGTTCGTGGACCACGACCAGCCGAACTGCACATCCAACGTGCTGTACAAGAACGCCCTGCTCACCCCTGCGGCGCGCACAGTGTGGGTCGGCGATGTGCGGATTCGCCCGGCGGCGACCGGCACCCTCACCTACGAGCTCAACCGCAATCTGCTCCTCGCCAAGGGGGCCCGGGCCGACTCGGTGCCCAACCTTGAAATCGAAACCGGCCAGATCCACGGAGCCGGGCACGCGAGCACCACCGGACGTTTCGACGAGGAGCAGATGTTCTATCTGCGCTCGCGGGGGCTCTCCGAGGACGAGGCGCGCAGACTCGTGGTGCGCGGCTTCTTCGGCGAAGTGGTCGCCAAGATCCCCGACGAGTCGGTCCGCGCGCGCATCGCGGAGCTCGTCGAGGGCAAACTCGCCCAATCGGGTTGGGGGAGCCGCCCACCCGCGGACGACGCAACCTGACCAACCCCTCCCGCCGACGGAGGACGAGAGTTCGAGAAAGAAACAAAGGAAGCCAATGTCTGTTCTGGCAATAAAAGACCTCCATGTCGCGGTCAAGCCCTCCGAAGACGCGGATTTGATCCCGATCTTGCACGGGGTCGACCTCACGATCCGCTCCGGCGAGACGCACGCCGTCATGGGGCCGAACGGGTCGGGGAAGTCGACCCTCTCGTACGCGATCGCGGGCCATCCCCGCTACGAGGTGACCGGCGGTTCGATCACTCTCGACGGCGAAGACATCGTCGCGATGAGCGTGGACGAGCGCGCCCGCGCGGGGCTCTTCCTCGCGATGCAGTACCCGGTGGAGGTGCCTGGGGTGTCCACCGCGAATTTCCTGCGCACCGCCGCCACCTCGGTGCGCGGCGAAGCGCCCGCTTTGCGGCACTGGGTGAAAGAGGTCAAGGGCGCGATGGCCGAGCTGGGCGTCGACCCCTCCTTCAGCGAGCGCAGCGTCAACGAGGGGTTCTCCGGCGGAGAGAAAAAACGGCACGAGATTCTGCAGCTCGCCCTGCTCAAGCCAAAGTTCGCCATCTTGGACGAGACGGACTCCGGCCTCGATGTGGACGCGCTGCGCGTCGTCTCCGAGGGCGTGAACCGCTACCAGGAGCGCGAGCAGGGCGGGGTGCTGCTCATCACGCACTACAACCGCATCCTCAAATACGTCCGCCCGCAGTTCGTGCATGTTTTCGCCAGAGGCCGCATCGTCGCGGCGGGCGGCCCCGAACTCGCCGAAGAGCTGGAGTCGACCGGCTACGAGCGCTTTCTGAAGGAGGAGGTCAGCGCATGAGCGCCGTCGCGGCGGGCAGAGCGCCCGCGGTGCTCGACGTCGAGCGGGTCCGCAAGGACTTTCCGATTCTGGCGCGCACCGTCCGGGACGGCAAACCGCTCGCCTACCTCGACTCCGGGGCCACCTCGCAGCGGCCGCTGCGGGTGCTCGACGCCGAGCGGGAGTTCCTGCTCACGTCGAACGCCGCTGTGCACAGGGGAGCGCATCAGCTCGCCGAGGAGGCCACCGACGCGTACGAGCGGGCGCGCTCGCTCATCGCCGAGTTCGTCGGGGTCCGCGACACAGAGATCGTGTTCACGAAGAACGCGACCGAGTCGCTGAATCTCGTCTCGCACGTCCTGGGCGACGAGCGTTTCTCCGGCTACGCCGTCGGCCCCGGCGACGAGATCGTGGTCACCGAGCTGGAGCACCACGCGAACCTCGTGCCCTGGCAGGAGCTGGCCCGTCGAACCGGCGCCGTGCTGCGCTGGTACGGGTTGACCGAGGACGGCCGCATCGACCTGGGCTCGCTAGTGCTCACGAATCGGACAAAGGTGCTCGCCTTCACCCACCAGTCCAACGTCACCGGCGCGCTCGCCCCGGCCGCCGAGCTTGTGCGGCGGGCTCGGGAGGTCGGCGCGCTCACGGTGCTCGATGCCTGCCAGTCCGTGCCGCACCTGCCGGTGGACCTGCGCGCCCTCGGCGTGGACTACGCGGCTTTCTCCGGCCACAAGATGCTCGGCCCGTCCGGGGTGGGCGTGCTGTACGGCCGCGCGGAACTGCTCAGCGCCATGCCGCCGTTCCTCACCGGCGGTTCGATGATCGAGACTGTCACCATGGAAAAGACCACGTATGCGGCCCCGCCGCAGCGATTCGAGGCCGGGGTGCCCATGACCTCGCAGGTCGTTGGCCTGGGCGCTGCCGTCGAGTACCTGTCGGAGATCGGCATGGACGCTGTCGCCGCGCATGAGCACGCGCTTGTCGAGCACGCGCTCGCCGAACTCGGCGCGCTGACGGGAGTGCGCATCGTCGGCCCGGCCACCGCGCAGGACCGAGGCGCTGCGGTGTCGTTCGTGGTCGACGGCGTGCACGCGCACGACATCGGACAGGTGCTCGACGACGAGGGGGTCGCGGTGAGGGTCGGGCACCACTGCGCGTGGCCGTTGCACCGGCGCTTCGCCGTCGCGGCGACAGCGCGGGCCTCCTTCGCGCTGTACAACACGCACGACGAGGTGGACCGGCTTGTCGCCGGCGTCCGGCGCGCTCAGCAATTCTTCGGAGTGTGAAGCCCTGTGCGACTTGACCAGATGTACCAAGAGGTGATCCTCGACCACTACAAGCACCCGCACCATCGGGGGCTGCGCGAGCCGTACGGCGCCGAAGTGCATCATGTGAACCCGACCTGCGGGGACGAGGTGACGTTGCGGGTCGCGGTCTCCCCGGACGGGCAGCGCGTGGAGGACGTCTCCTACGACGGGCAGGGCTGTTCGATCAGCCAGGCCGCCACCTCCGTCCTCGCGGACCAGGTCATCGGCCGAACTGTCGGCGACGCGCTCAAATCGGTGGCCGCGTTCAGCGAAATGATCTCCTCGCGCGGCGAACTCGAAGGCGACGAGGACCTCATCGGCGACGGGATCGCCTTCGCGGGTGTGTCGAAATACCCGGCCCGGGTGAAATGCGCGCTGCTCGGCTGGATGGCGTTCAAAGACGCGCTGGCGCAGACCGTGGCAGGCCAGGACGAACAGAAGGAGGGTTTGGCATGAGCGAGGTTCCGACCCAGGAGCAGCAACAAGAGGATGTGCTTCTCGGCGAGCTCGAAGAGGCGATGCGCGACGTGGTGGACCCGGAGCTCGGGGTGAACGTCGTGGACTTGGGCCTTGTCTACGGGTTCACCGTGCAGCGCGGGACGGGCGAAGAGGGCGAGGCGAAGACCACGGTGCTCCTGGACATGACCCTCACCTCACCGGCGTGCCCGTTGACCGATGTCATCGAGGACCAGTCTTCGGCGGCTCTGGTGGGCTCCGGCCTGGTGGACGAACTCACCATCAACTGGGTGTGGACGCCGCCGTGGGGGCCGGACAAAATCACCGAAGACGGGCGCGATCAGCTCCGCGCGCTCGGCTTCAACGTCTGAGGGCCGCAACGCTCAAGCTGCTTGCCCGCGCCGGGCGGGCCGCTCAGTCCTCGTCATCGCCGGCTTCGCCCGTGTGCGGCTCGTTCTGGTCGCCGTTCGCGGCGCTGCCCGCGCCGCGCGAGTCCGGGTCGCTGTTGTAACCCGTGTCGCCGAGCGCCCGATTGAGCCGGATCACGCCTTTGCGCACAGCTTCGGGGACCTGGCCGTCGGATTGCCCGTCACCCGATGACGATCCGCCGAGGAGGCCGGACCCCATGACGCCCTGGTTGTCGCCAGAGGCCCCCAACAGCCCGCCGATGGCCTCGCCGACCTTGTCCGCGCCGCCGCTCTGCGCTCCCTGCAACAGGCCGCCGACGGCTTGGGCGATCCCGTCGGCTCCGACTCCTTGCGGGCCTGTCCCGAGGATGTCGCCAATGCTCTGCCCGATCCCGTCGCCCTGCCCGTCGCCGCCGAGGGCACTGTCGAGGGTTTGGCCGATGTCTTGCTGCCCTTCGTCCGAGCTCGGGCCGCCCACATTCGCAAGGGGGCCGCTCACGTACGGGTTTCGGCCTTGGCCGGGGTCTTCGGAGGACAGGTCGTCGTCGGGGCCGTCCGCGTCGTCGTTGCCCTGGAGCTGGGCCGGTTTCATCGGAGCCTGCTCGTGCGGGTCCGCGTGCGCCGCCGCGCTGGACCAGAGCCACGCGGAGGAAACGAGCGCGAACAAGGCCGCGGCCGTCTGCGCAGGCCGGGGTTTCGACGAGGACGTGTTCCGGACGTGCTGGTGCATGGGTCCCGCTCTCTGACGTGTCGCCTTTGACATGTCGGGTCTGTGTGCTCGTGGATTCGCTCCCACTGTAACCGTTGCGGCTGTGCGCCTCCTGGGAGAGCATGTGCGCCCCGCGCGACGCCGCAGATCGCGCCAGCCCTGGGCGCGGATCGCCACTGCGTCGTAGGAGCGGCCCATGCGCGTGCCCTCGATGCTCCAGGATGTGCGCCGAGCGTGAGCCCGAGCGTTCCGTTTGCGGCTCCCGCCAGTAGGCTTGTGGCATGACTTTCGACCATCGGGCCCGCAGGGAAGCATTGCGTGCCGCGCTCCGCGAACGCGGCCTCGACGCCCTGCTCGTCACAGATCTCACCAATGTCCGCTACCTCAGCGGTTTCACCGGGTCCAACGGCGGACTGCTCATCGACGCGCGCGGCGAGGAGCAGTCTCGGATCGCCACCGATGGCAGGTACACGACCCAGGTCGCCGAGCAAGCCCCCGACCTCGTCGTGCTCAACGCGCGCGGCGTCGCGACCGCCCTCGTCGCGCACGCCGCGAAGCACAAGACGCATCGGCTCGGCGTGGAAGGCCACGTCGTGACCCTCCAACAGCATCGCGCGCTCGTCTCGGCCGCGGGCCACGCCGCGGACCAGGCCGCTTTCGTCGCGCCGGATCTCGTCCCCGTCGTGGGCGTGGTGGAGCTTTTGCGCGTGGTGAAAGACCCGCACGAGGTCGAGGCGCTGCGCAAGGCCGCCGAAATCGGCGACAAGGCGCTCGCCGAGCTTTTGGGCAAGGACGGGGTGCGTCCTGGGCGCACCGAGTTGGAAGTCGCCCGAGAGCTCGAATCCCTCATGCTGGACTTCGGCTCCGAAGGCGCGTCCTTCGAGACCATCGTCGCCGCCGGGGCGAACTCCGCGATGCCGCACCATCGCCCCACCGGCGCGGTTTTGGCCGAGGGGGACTTCGTGAAGATCGACTTCGGAGCCACCTGGCTGGGGTATCACTCCGACATGACCCGCACCTACGTCCTCGGCGAGCCCGCCGCCTGGCAGCGCGAGGTGTACGAACTGGTCCTCGCGGCGCAGACCGCGGGCAGGGAAGCCCTCAAGCCCGGCGTCGAGCTGAAATCCGTGGACGCGGCCGCGCGGGACGTCATTGACGCGGCGGGGCACAAAGACCACTTCGACCACGGCCTCGGCCATGCCGTCGGCTTGGACATCCACGAGTCGCCCGCCCTCTCGAAACTCTCCGAGGGGCTTGTGCCGGTCGGCGCGGTGCTCACGGTCGAGCCGGGGGTCTATCTGCCCGGCAAAGGCGGGGTGCGGATCGAGGACACCCTGGTGGTCGGGGAGTCCGAGAACCAGCTTTTGACACGCACCGACAAGGCGCTTACCATCCTCGGGTCGTGACCTGACGAGATCACACCGGCCGCTCGGCGCAGCCCGACCGGCGAAAACAGAAGAAAAGAGACTTCTCACATGGCTTCCACGAGCGATTTCAAAAACGGCCTGGTGCTCTCCCTCGACGGCGAGCTGTGGCAGATCACAGAGTTCCAGCACGTCAAGCCTGGCAAAGGCCCCGCCTTCGTGCGCACCAAGATCAAGCATGTGGTTTCGGGCAAAGTCGTGGACAAGACCTTCAACGCCGGGGTCAAAGTGGACACCGCCACGGTCGACCGCCGCAATATGACCTACTTGTACAAGGAGGGCGAGAACTTCGTCTTCATGGACGGGGAGACTTTCGAGCAGGAGCCGGTCCCCCCGAGCGTGGTCGGCGACGGCGCGAAGTACCTTCTGGAGAACACCGAGGTGCAGATCGCGACGCACAACGGGGTGCCGTTGTTCGTGGAGCTTCCGACCACGGTCGAGCTTGTGGTCTCGCACACCGACCCCGGATTGCAGGGCGACCGCTCCACTGGCGGCACCAAGCCGGCGACTCTGGAGACCGGAGCCGAGATCCAGGTTCCGCTCTTCATCAACACGGGCGACAAGCTCAAGGTGGACTCCAGGGACGGGAGCTACCTCGGGCGCGTGAATGCCTAAGGCCTTGTCGGATCTTTCGAAACGGGCCGGATCGCGCCGCAAGGCGCGCAGACGGGCTGTGGAATTGCTCTTCGAAGCAGAAGCCCGTGACCTCGACCCGGCCGAACTCGCCGCCGAGCGCTCCGCCGAACTGGTCAAAGACCTCTCCGCGCCGCAGCTCACCCCGTACGCGCTGCTCCTCCTCGAAGGCGTGCGCGACAACTTGGACGTGGTGGACCAGACCATCATCGACCATTTGCGCGGCGGCTGGACTTTGCAAAGGTTGCCCGCTGTGGACCGCTCCATCCTGCGCATCGCGGTCTGGGAATTGCTTTTCGCCACAGAAGTGCCCACTGCTGTGGCGGTGGACGAGGCATTGGAACTGGCGAAAGAGCTTTCCACAGACGACTCGCCGAGTTTCATCAACGGGGTGCTTGGCCAACTGGTGGCATTGGCGGATCAGGCCAGGTCATCCGTCGAACCGTAACTCGCGTACGCTTGTCGGCGTACAGACCAGCGACGCGAGAACGAGGAGCCCCGACCATGACAGCTGAGGCACAACCGAGGACCAATGGCGGAGCCGCCTCGGAGCGTCGGCGCAGCGTCACGAGCCCCTCGCGTTCCGCGGGCTCCGCCAGCGCGGTCACCTTAGCGGTGTACGAGCGGGGCGACCCGAAGAACCCCACGGTGCTCTTCGCCCACGGCTGGCCGGACACCCACTGCCTTTGGAACCAGGTGGCCGGTTTGCTCGAAGACAGGTTCCACGTCGTCGCCTACGACTCGCGCGGACACGGCCAGAGCACCAGTCCGAGAAGCTACCGGCAGTGGCGCATGACGGATCTCGCGGACGATATTTTCGCGGTCGCGGAGGCCGTCAGCCCGGACGCCCCGGTCCACCTCGTCGCGCACGACTGGGGTTCGGTCGCGGGCTGGGAAGCGGTGGTGCAGGACCGGGCGAAAGACAGGCTCGCGTCGTTCACGTCGATCTCCGGCCCGAGCACGGACTATCTGGCTGTGAATATTCGTGAGACGCTCGGACGGCTCCGGGTGGGGCGCTTGCCGTGGGCGTTCGGCCAGATCGGATCGTTGCTGTATCAAATCTTCTTCCATATGTCCCCGCTGCCGCAGGCGCTCTTCGCGGTCTCGCTCGGCAAGCCCGCCGTGTGGCGGCGCTTTCTGCGGGCCATCGAGGGGACGCCTGCCAAACAGATCGAACTCGCCCCGACGTTCCGCAAGGACATCGCGAACGGGCTTCGGGTGTACTGGGCGAACTCCGCGCCGACGGCGTTCGGCAAGCCGGACCCCCGCCCCACGGACGTCCCCACCCAGCTCATCGTGAACCGCAACGACGTCGCGATCCGGCCGGGCACCTATGACGAGTACTCCCGGTGGGTTTCCCGGCTGTGGCGGCACGATCTCTCCACCGGCCACTGGGCGGCCTACGCCCGACCCCAGGCCATCGCGACGCTGGTGCGAGATTTCGTGGACGGGCTGGACGGCAAGCCGTCCCGGGTCTTCGAGCGAGCGGCGGTCGGGGCTCGCGGCAAGGGCGAATTCTCGGGCAAGCTCGTCGCGATCACCGGCGCGGGCAGCGGCATCGGCCGCGAGACCGCGCTCGCTTTCGCCCGTGAAGGCGCCGAGCTGGTGCTCAGCGATGTGAACGACGTGTCCGTCAAGGAGACAGTCGGCCTCGTGGAAGAAACCGGCGGGGTCGCGCACCCGTATCGGCTCGACGTCTCGGACCACCAGGCGTACGAGCAGTTCGTCGCCGAGGTCGTCGCCGCGCACGGGGTGCCGGACATTGTTGTCAACAATGCCGGGATCAGCATCGGCGGCCAGATCCTGGACTTCACCGAAGACCAGGTCGAGCGTATTGTCGGGATCAATGTGCGCGGCGTTATCACGGGTTCGCGCCTTTTCGGCAAGCATATGGTCGAGCGGGGCCTCGGCGGTCACATCGTCAACCTGTCCTCGTTGGCCGCCTTCGGCCCGGCGCGCGGCATCGGCGTCTACGCTGCGACGAAGTCCGCCGTCGCGATGTTCTCCGAGTGTTTGCGGGCGGAGCTGCACGGGGCCGGCGTCGGCGTTTCGGCCATCCTGCCGGGCATTGTGGACACGAACATCGTCCGCAACACGCAGATCGCCGGTCTGTCCGAGCACGACCGCCTTGCCCATGTCGCCCGGATCGACAAGTTCTACCAGCGTCGCGGGTTCACCCCCGACAAGGTCGCCAAACGGATACTCTGGGCGGTGCGCAAGAACAAGGCCGTGGTCCCGGTGACGATCGAATCCCAGCTCGGCTACCGCCAGTACCGCTTCGCGCCGTGGCTCTCCCGCCTCATCGCCCGTCTTGAACTCTTCTAAGCCCCTCTGACGGCGGGCGGACCGGTCCTTTCCGGCGGGGATAGTATCGAGTGCTGTATCTCAACAAGTTGGCCCGAGTGATGGAGGACATGCGATGCGAGGCACCATGACGGGCGGACGGTTGGGCGTCGGCGCTATCCTGCGGCACGCCCGCCACGTCTACGGCCAGCGGCGCATCGTGACCAAGACGGAATCCGGGCACAGCACGCGCACGTTCGCCGAGGCGGCGGAGCGGGCCGCTCGGCTCGCCGGGGCGTTGCGCGGGCTGGGGATCACGGGCGACGAACGTGTCGGCACGTTCCAATGGAACAACGCCGAGCACGTCGAAGCGTATTTCGCCATCCCGGCGATGGGCGCGGTCTTGCACACGTTGAACATCCGGCTCGCCCCCGAGCAAGTCGCTCAGATCGCAAACCACGCCCAGGACCAGGTCGTCATCGTCGACGAAAGCCTTGTGCCGCTGTTCGCCAAGGCGTTGCCCCGCATGAGCTCCGTCCGTGAGATCATCGTGAACGGGCCGCTCGCCGAGGACAGCCTCGCGCTGCTGTCGCAGGCCGCCCCGCAGGCCCGTCCGCGCCGCTACGAGGACCTGCTCGCCGCCGCGGAGCCGGTCGCCGAGTGGCCGGACGTGGACGAGGACGCCGCCGCGGCGATGTGCTACACCTCAGGCACCACGGGCGACCCCAAAGGGGTCGTGTACAGCCATCGCTCCGTGTATTTGCATTCCTCGGCGGTGATGTCCGTCAACCTGCTCGGCCTCTCGGGCGCGGACCGCGCCTTGCCGATTGTGCCGATGTTCCACGCCAACGCCTGGGGTCTGGTCCACGCGGCGTTCCTCGCGGGATGCGATCTCATCATGCCGGGCCCGTTCCTCGGCGGCGAAGCCATCGCGCAGCTCATCCACGAGCATCGGGTCACCGTGTCGACCGGCGTTCCCACAGTGTGGGCGGACGTGCTGCGCTACGCCCGCGAGCACAAACACGAACTCGACTTCTCCTCGTTGCGGGGGTTGTACTCCGGCGGCTCCGCAGTGCCCGTCTCGCTGATGAAAGCGTTCCGCGCCGAGTTCGGGGTCGACCTCGTGCAACTGTGGGGCATGACGGAAACGTCGCCCGTCGCGAACACGTCCTCTCCCCGCGACGACCTGGACCCAGCGAGCGACGAGTATTGGCGCTACCGGTCCTATGTGGGCAAACCCGCCCACGGGGTCGAGATCCGGATCGTGGACGAGCAGGGCAGGGCCATCGCGCCGGGCGGCGGCACGGGCGAGATCGAGGCCCGGGGCTTGTGGGTGACCACGAGCTACTACCTGGTCGACGCGGCGGACAAGTTCCGCGACGGCTGGCTGCGCACCGGCGACGTCGGCGAACTGACCTCGGACGGGTATTTGGCGATCTCGGACCGCACGAAAGACGTCATCAAATCTGGCGGCGAATGGATCAGCTCGGTGGATCTGGAGAACCACCTCATGGCGCATCCGTGCGTGCGGGAGGCGGCAGTGGTCGCCGTGCCGTGCGAGATCTGGGGCGAGCGGCCGTTGGCCTGCGTCGTCCTCGCAGAAGCAGAAGGCTCGGCGGCGCCCCCGAAGCAGGCGGGCGGGCCCGTGGACCCAGCGGCCGCGCTCGCCGTCATCGAGCGACTGCGCGCCCACCTCGCCTCGGAATTCCCTCGCTGGCAGGTGCCGGAGCACTGGGCGTTCATCGACCAGGTGCCGCGCACTTCGGTCGGCAAATTCGACAAGAAAGCCCTGCGTCAGGGCAGGGAACGGGGCGATCTCGCCGTGACTTCCGTGCCGGGGCCCAAGCGCGGCTGAGCTGCTCCAGTGTCATGTGCCCGCTGACGGATCTGCTAGGATCTCTCCAGTTCGACGTCCTTTAACAGTCCGTCCAGTGAGGCGGACAAGGAAGTCAGGAGCATGACGCACAACTCGCCTTTTTCCGAGGCCCCCACCGCTGACGGCCAACCCGTGCAACCGGGGGCTCGCCCAGCCGAACGGCTGTTGCTCGACGCCGCCGATCTTTCCCGTTGCGTGGCGCGGATCGCGCACGAGATCATCGAGACCACTTCTCCCGACAGGCCAAGCGCGCTCCCGGTCGTCCTGCTCGGCGTGCCGACGCGGGGCGTGCACCTCGCCCGCAGGCTTGCCGCCGAAGTGGAGCGTTTCTCCGGAGCCAAGGTGCCCTGGGGTTCTTTGGACATCACGCTGTACCGGGACGACTTGCGCGAGCGCCCGAACCGGCCCCTGTCCGCGACAGAGATTCCTTCCCCCGGAGTCGACGGCTCGGTGGTGATCCTGGTGGACGACGTGCTGTTCTCGGGCCGCAGCGTCCGCGCGGCATTGGACGCCCTGCGCGATCTCGGCAGGCCCGCTGTGGTCAAGCTCGCCGTCCTCGTCGACCGCGGCCATCGCGAGTTGCCGATGCGCGCCGATTATGTCGGGCGCAACATTCCGACAGCGCGTTCCGAGGGCGTCGCGGTGCGCCTCGTGGAGCATGACGGCCGAGACGAGGTCGCGCTGATCCGCGCGCTGCCCGCGGCGGGCGGGCCGAGGAGCGGCGCATGAAGCACCTGTTGGCCGTCGACGACCTCGCCAAGGACGAGGCGGTCGCGCTCCTCGACGACGCGGCCCACTTCTCGAGCCTGCTCAGCGGCCGTGTGGTCCGCAAGCTTCCCACCCTGCGCGGACGGACCGTCGTGACGCTTTTCTACGAGAACTCCACCCGCACCAGGGTCTCTTTCGAGATCGCTGGCAAATGGATGAGCGCGGACGTGGTCAATGTCTCGGCTTCCAGCTCGTCGACGGCGAAGGGCGAGTCGTTGCGGGACACGGCCTTGACGCTGCGCGCGGCAGGAGCCGATGTGATCGTGGTGCGCCACCCCGTCTCCGGGGCCGCTCGGCGGATCGCGCAGTGGACCGAAGGGCCAGCGGTCGTCAACGCCGGCGACGGCACCCACGAGCACCCCACACAGGCGCTTTTGGACGCGCTCACCTTGCGGGAGCGCCTGGGGGAACTCGAGGGCAAACGCATCGGCATCGTCGGCGACATCCTGCACAGCAGGGTCGCGCGCTCGGGCGCGCGCCTGTTCGCCCTGTTGGGCATGGAGGTGGTGCTCATCGCCCCGCCGACGCTCATTCCGCCTGGCTTCGCCCTCCCCGCCGGGGCAGAGGAGCGGGCAATCCGGGGGGTCCGGGTCTCGTCCCGGCTGGACGACGAGTTGGGCGGCCTGGACGCGGTGATGGCGCTGCGGCTGCAGGCGGAGCGGATGAACGGCGGCTTCTTCCCCTCGCTGCGGGAGTATTCGACGCTCTACGGCCTGAGCCCCAAACGCCTGGACCAGTTGAAGGAGGACGCCGTGGTGATGCACCCTGGGCCGATGAACCGCGGCGTCGAGATCTCCGACGCCGCCGCGGATTCGGAGCGCTCGACCGTGCTGCAACAAGTGCAGAACGGCGTGCATGTCCGGATGGCGGTCCTGTACAGGTTGTTGGCGGGCTCGCAGGCGCCTGCCGCGAAGGAAGCGGTGCATCAGTGAGCGGATCTGTCCTGATCGAAAACGTCCGCGTGTACGGCGAGGGCGAACCGACCTGCGTGCTGGTCCGGGACGGGCTGATCGCCGAGATCGCCCCCTCGCCGAAGACGAACGGAACGGAGACTGCCGTCAGCGGCGGCGGGAACGTCCTGCTGCCCGGGCTCGTCGATCTGCACGTCCACCTTCGCGAGCCTGGCCGCGAGGACGCGGAGACCATAGCCTCGGGTTCGGCCGCGGCCGCGGCCGGCGGGTTCACCGCCGTCTTCGCGATGCCCAACACCGACCCGGTCGCGGACACGGCCCTGGTCTGCGACCACGTCTGGCGGCGCGGACGGGAAGTCGGCCTTGTCGACGTCCACCCGGTCGGCGCGGTCACGGTCGGGCAAAAGGGGGAGCGGCTCGCCGAAATGGGCATCATGGCCGCGGGCGAGGCGCAGGTGCGGGTTTTCTCCGACGACGGCTTCTGCGTGAGCGACCCGCTGGTGATGCGTCGGGCGCTGGAGTACGCCTCGGGGCTTGGCGCGCTCATCGCCCAGCACGCGGAAGACCCCCGGCTGACCTGTGGCGCGTGCGCGCACGAGGGGCCGACGGCGGCGCGTCTCGGCCTTGCCGGATGGCCGCGCTCCGCGGAAGAGTCGATCATCGCGCGCGACGCGATCCTGGCTCGCGACGCCGACGCCAGGGTGCACATCTGCCATGTGTCCACAGCGGGCAGCGTGTCTGTCCTGCGGTGGGCGAAGGAACAAGGGATCGCGATCACCGCCGAAGTCACCCCGCACCATTTGCTGCTCGATGATTCCAGGCTTGAGGATTACGACCCGGTCTTCAAGGTGAACCCGCCGTTGCGCGAGGAGAGCGACGTCGCGGTCTTGCGCCGGGCGCTCGCGGAAGGAGTGATCGACGCGGTCGCCACCGACCACGCCCCGCACGCCGCGCACGACAAGGACCGCGAGTTCGCCCTCGCCCGGCCGGGCATGCTGGGTTTGGAGACCGCGCTGCCGATCGTGCTCGAAACCATGTGGCGCCCCGGTCTTCTGGATTGGCGCGGCGTGGCGCGGACGATGAGCGAAAATCCGGCGAAGATCGCCGGGCTCGCCGACCAGGGCAGGCCGATCGAGGTGGGCGAACCGGCGAACCTCGTGGTCGTGGACCCGGATTTCGAATGGACTGTGCGCGGCAAAGAACTCACGAGCATCGCGGACAACACGCCCTTTGAGGGGATGCGGTTGCGCGGCAGGGCGGTGGCGACGGTCTTGCGCGGCCGGGTCACCGCTCGGGACGGCAGGGCCGAGTTGTGACCGCGGCCTACTTGGTGCAGATCCTCGTGCTCGCAGCCGTGCTGGCCGTCGCGGTCTGGGCGATGCGCCGGGGCTGGTCGCGTCGGAAGATGGCGCAGCGGGTCCGATTCGGGGCTCTGCCCCCCGTGCCCGCCGCCGCAGACCGGGGCGAAGCGCTCGTCGGCCCGGTGAAAGGCATGTACATCGGCAGCGCGTTCGCGCCGAATTGGCAGGACCGAGTCGCGTGGGGCTCCCTCGGCCTGCGCGCGCGGGCGACGCTCGTCAGCCACATGGAGGGTTTTTTGCTGGACATCCCGTCGCCTGGCCGGGCGGAGGGGCTGTGGATCCCCGCCGCGGCCGTTGTCGCCGTCCGCTCCGAGCGCGCTGCGGCGGGGAAGGTGGCCCGTGAGAACGCGTTCGGCGTCATCCGCTGGACTTTGCCGAACGGAACGCTGCTCGACACAGCGTTCCGCGCCGACGATCCCGCTGCGCAGGCTGCGTGGATAAGCTCCAACGACCAATCAGGAAGGGTCAGATGAACAATACTGCTGTATTGGTCCTTGAGGATGGGACCGTTTTCACCGGCGAGCAGTTCGGCGCGACCGGGCAGACCCTCGGCGAGGCCGTGTTCTGCACAGCGATGACCGGTTACCAGGAGACGTTGACCGACCCGAGCTATCGCCGTCAGATCGTCGTCGCGGCAGCGCCGCAGATCGGCAACACCGGCTGGAACAACGAAGACTCCGAGTCGTACCGTCCCGACGAGGCGCGGGACCGGATTTGGGCGGCCGGTTACGCCATTCGCGACCTCGCCCGGCAGGCTTCGAACTGGCGGGCCGAAGGCGGTCTCGAAGACGAACTGCGCAGCCAGGGCATCGTCGGCGTCAAAGGGGTCGACACCCGGACCCTGGTGCGCAAGTTGCGCGATGTCGGCTCGATGAAGGCGGGGATCTTCTCCGGAGACGCCCTCACCGATCGGGACGAGGCGGTCGGCGTCGTCCGCTCGCAGCCTTCGATGGCGGGGGCGGACCTCGTGGGCGAGGTGACCACGCCGCAGGCGTACGTCGTCGAGCCGGACGGCGCGGCCCGGTTCTCCATCGCTGCGCTCGACCTCGGGATCAAGACCATGACCCCGAAACTGCTCGCCCAACGCGGCGTCCGTGTGCATGTGCTGCCCGCAGGGACGAGCTACGCGCAGATCAAAGAGCTGGGCGTCGACGGGCTCTTCGCCTCCAACGGCCCCGGCGACCCCTCGACGGCGGTCGGCGTGGTCGAAACGCTGCGCGAAGCGCTCGGCGACGGTGTGCCGTTCTTCGGGATTTGCCTGGGCAATCAGCTCCTCGGGCGAGCCTTCGGCCTGTCCACCTACAAGATGAAGTTCGGCCATCGGGGGATCAACATCCCGGTGATCGAGCACGCCACCGGCCGGGCGATCATCACCGCGCAAAATCACGGGTTCGCGCTCGAAGGCGAGGCGGGGCAGCGGTTCGACACCCCGTTCGGCGAAGCCGTCGTGACCCACACCTGCGCGAACGACGGCACGGTCGAGGGCGTCGCGCTCGCGAACGGGCGCGCGTTCTCCGTGCAATACCACCCGGAGGCGGCCGCTGGTCCCCACGACGCTGGGAATCATTTCGACCAGTTCGTGGAACTGTTGGGCAAGTAATCCGATGAGCGCCGCCGTTTTGGCCGTGTGTCTCGCGCTGCTCGCGGCGTTGCTGTTCGCCGCCGCCTCGGCGGCGCAGCAGAGCGTGGCCGAAGGTGTTCCCCACGAGCGCGGCCAGGGCCTGGCTTTTGTCCGCTCGCTCGTCGCCCAGCCCAGGTGGTGGGTCGGCGTGCTCGGCGACGGCGGCGGCTATGCGGCCCAAGCGGCGGCGTTGTCCGTCGGCTCCTTGCTGCTGGTCTCGCCGCTCCTGGTGGCTTCGCTTTTGTTCGCGCTGCCGATCTCGGCCGCGCTCACCCGCCGCCCGCTCACTCGGCGCAATGTTCTGCTCGCCGGGGCGCTCACTGCGGCCTTGGCCGTGTTCTTGCTGGTGGGGCATCCCGACGAGGGATTGGCCTCAGCACCCCTGCGGCGTTGGCTCATCGCGTTGATCCCCGCCGCCGCCGCGGCCGCCGCATGCGCCTGGGCGGCGAATTGCGTCACCGGGCCCCGGCGCGCGTTGCTCCTGGGCACTGCGACGGGGGTCTTGTTCGGGGTGTGCGCACCGTTGACCAAAGCAGTGGCCGCCGTTGCCTCCGACACGATTCTTGATGTTCCCCTCGCCTGGCAGACGTGGGTTTTGGCGGTGGCGGGCGCGGCGGGGTTCTTTCTCCAGCAGCTCGCGTTCCAATCCGGCGACATCAGCACGTCCCTGCCCGCGTTGACCGTCGCGGAGCCTTTGGTCGCGGCGCTGTGCGGGGCGGTGGTGTTCGATGAGCGCCTCCAGGTCTGCGGCGCAGGATGGGCGCTGGTCGCGGCATGTGTGCTCGTCATGGTCGCCGCGACTGCCGGTCTGGCCCGTTCGCAAGCCGCGAACGGCTGAGCGCGAAGGCTTGCGCCCGCGACCGCGAGGCGCCCAAGCAGCGGCTTTCCCTAGGCGAGCGCTTCCTGGGCGAGGGCTTCCTGGGCGACGATCGGCTTCTTCGCTTGGCCGAAGAGCGCGTCCGGAGCGGGAGCGGCCACGCCGTTGCGGCGCTTGATCATGCGGAAGGCGACGAACCCGACCGCCAAGGTGACCGCCAAGAAGATCGGCGCGAAGTAGTGCAAGAACCACGAGCTGCCGTCCGGGTCGTAGACCTCGGCCCGAGGCCAGAGAATGTTGAGGCACAACGCGCCGCCGCCGAGCGCTGCGACCGTGTTGACCGGGATGCCCCATTTTCCGAGGTCGATGACCGGCTTGCCGTAGGTGAGCCGGACGCCCCGAACCCGCAGGTACAGCGCCGGGACGGTCACCATGCAGTACGCGAGGTACACGATCACCACAGAGACGCTGACCAGTGCGTTGAACGCGCCCGCCTGGCCGAGGTTCACGAGCAGCACGGCGATGGACAGCGCGCTCACGGCGAGGCCGGTGGCCATCGGGGTGCCGGTGCGTTGGTTGACCTTGGCGAGAGCCGGTCCGAACGGCAGCCGGTTGTCCCTGGCCATGGAGAACATCACTCTGGCGGCCGAGGCTTGGATGGCGAGGGTCGCTGAGAAGATCGCGACGGCGACCATGGCGAGCAGCGCTTTGCCCAGTCCGGTGTTCAGCTGGCTGGTGATCACCCACGGGATACCGGTGGCCGCGAGGTTGGGGTCGTCGAGCGAGGGAGCCGCCATGAGCGCCGCAAGGATCATCAGACCGCCCCCGACGAACGAGACCAGGAGGGCGTTGATGATCGCCTTCGGGCAGACCTTGCGGGGCTCGGCGGTCTCTTCAGAGAGCTCCGCCGCGCTGTCGAACCCGTACATCACGTACGCGGCCATCACCATCGAGGCCACGAACGCGCCGATATAGCCCGCACCCGTGCCGTGCCCGCCGGTGGAGGCGACCGCCGCGACCGGATTGCGCTGCGCCTTGACGAACATGGCGCCGATGATGAGGACCACGCCGACGATCTCGATGGCCACGCCGACGGTGGTGATCCGGCCCATGAGCTTGACCCCGGCGCTGCTGATGATCGTGCAGACGACGATCGTGAGCGCGCCGAGGATGATGCCGTTGGTCGCGCCGGTCTTCGTGGTGATCGCGGAGTCGCCCGGAATGAGTTGGAAGCCGCGCCAGATGTCCGGCAGCACGCTCTGCATCGCGATGGCGAGCGCTGCCACGCTGACGATGTAGCCGACGAGCATCAACCATCCCGCGAACCAGCCGGTGGTGTTCCCGGCGAGGCGTCGCGACCATTGGTAGATCGCCCCGGCGATCGGGAATTTCCCGGACAGCTCGGCGAAGACCAAGCACACGCTGAACTGGACGACGAACACGATCGGCCAGGTGAAGAAGAACGCGGGTCCGCCGAGCCCGAACCCGACGGCGAACAGAGCGAAAACTGTGGTGAGGATCGACACGAACGAGAAGCCCGAGGCGAACGCGGCGAAGGGGCTGACGCCTCGGTGCAACTCCTGGGCGTACCCCAGTTCGGCGAGCTCGCCAGCGTCTTGAGCTGAGGAGATCCCGGACGCACGGGCCGGTGGATCTATGACGGCGGTCATGGACGACTCCTGACGGTGAGGTTTCGCGGGATGGACGAGCACCAGTGAAACCTCCGTTTTTGCCATGGAAATCTCCATCGTGTTAATAACTCGATTCGAGGGATTGCGGCAGTCGGGTTTTGTTGCTATGTTTCGGAACAAGGCAACCGCCAGCTGCCCGCCGGGGCTCGCGCTGAGGAGTAAGACCTCCCGCTTTCCTGATTGGGACGCGGATGAGGCATCAGGCTCGCGGAGAAATGATCCATCACTGGACAACTTCTCAGGAGCGTGATGCATTTGTCCTCCCATACCTCTTTCGCCACGAGCAGCACCGAAGGCGCCAAGGCCCACGCCCGCGCCCAAGCGGGCGACGTCACCGATTCGATGCCTGTCCTTCCCGCGAGCCGTTGGCCGTGGGCGCCGTCCGACGTCCCTGTCGACAAACTCGTCTGGGCCGAGACTGTCCCCGGCGGCCGTTACACGAACAACGTCTTCGCCCGAGGCACCCGGCTTCGCTTCATCGACGTCGACGGCACGGCGTGCGTGCATCTCTTGCTGCACCGCGCCGATGCGCCGTGGGAACGGCTCAACGTCGCCGACACGCGCAAAGTGCCGTGGCAGGCGTACCTCGGCTCCGGGCATCCCCTGCTCTCCGACCAGGGCCGCGTCCTCGCCACTGTCGTCGCCGACACCTCCGGCCACCACGACACGCTGTGCGGCGCGTCGACGCTCGTGGGCAACACTGAGAAATACGGGGCGGGCGAGGCGCATTCGTCGAGCCCAGCAGCCAGGGAGCTTTTCCTTCTCGCCGCGGCGAAGCACGGGCTCGGCCCGAGGGACCTCCCGCCCTCGCTCTCTTTCTTCCACGGGGTGCGCGCCCTGCCTGGCGGAGAGCTGGTGAGCACCGGTTCCGCCGGGCCTGCGCGGCACGTCGACCTCTTGTTGCACTTGCCGATGGTGGTTTTGGCCGCCAATGCGGCACATCCTCTCGACCCCGCGCCCGAGTACACGGTCGGGGCCGCCCAGCTGCTCGCCTGGGAAGCCGAGGCCGAGCTGGCCGATCTGCCGAACACCGACCCCGAATACCAACGCGCGCTCCTCAACACCGAGGCCTTATGGAACGCGGCGAACACAGAAGGAGCCCGACGATGACCGCCTCCGCGAAAGAGCTCGCCGTCGTCCCCGGCGACGTCGTGCTCGACCAGACCGTCCCAGCCCGAGCCCCGTGGAGCTCCGTCGTCAAGAAGGGGCACGTCCTCACCATCGTCGACCTGCGCGGCAACCAATCCGTGGACACCCTTGTGTACCACGCCCACGACACGAGCGTGCGCTACTCGGCCCCGGTGACCATCGCGAGCCAGAGGCAGCTCTTCTTGACCACCGGCTCGGTGCTCCGCGCCGAGGACGCCAGCGCGCTCATGACCATCGTCGCCGACGAGGTCGGCAACCACGACACCATCGGCGGAGCCTGCTCGCAGGAGTCCAACACCCTGCGCTACGGACACCACACCAAACACCAGCACGCCTGCGTCGAGAACTTCCTGATCGAAGGCGCGAAATGGGGTCTGGGCAAACGCGACCTCGTGCCGAACATCAACTTCTACATGAACGTCCCGGTGGAAGAGGACGGCACGCTCGGCATCGTGGACGGGCTCTCCGCCCCCGGCAAGCGGATCGCGCTCATCGCCGAGACGGACGTGCTGGTCCTCGTCTCGAACTGCCCGCAGATGAACAACCCCTGCAACGGGTTCGACCCGACTCCGGTGCGGATGATCGTCACAGAGCCGTACTCACGGAGCATGAGGTTATGACGGGGACCAGCGCGACAGTGGTGCTTCCCGGCACGCTGACCACGGTGCAGGACTGGCCTGGCCGGACCGGCTACTGGTCGGTCGGCGTGCCGCCGTCCGGACCGATGGACGACTTGTCTTTCCGGCTGGGCAATCGGGCCCTTGGCAATCCCGAGGGCGCGGCGGGGCTCGAGTCGGTGATGGCCGGCCCCTCGCTGCGCTTCTCCCGCGCCACGCATGTCTGCGTGACGGGCGCGGCAGCGCCGGTCGCGGTGGACGGCAAAGAAGCCCCCATGTGGGAGCCGGTGCTCGTGCCCTCGGGCTCCGTCCTGTCGGTGGGGCGTGTGCGAGACACGGGTTTGCGGGTCTACGTGCTCGTCTCGGGCGGGTTCGACGTGCCCGACTACCTCGGCAGCAAAGCGACGTTCACCCTGGGCAAATTCGGCGGCCACGCCGGCCGGGCCTTGTCGGCGGGCGACGAGATACCGCTCGGCGAGCCGACAGGCCGTGCGTTCGTCTACGTCCCCAGGGAGCTCGAACCGGCGATCACGCACCGCTGGGAGCTCGCCGCCGCCATCGGTCCGCACGGCGATGGCGAGTTCTTCACCGAAGCGGACATCGCCACGTTGTACGAGACCGACTACGAAGTGCATTTCAACTCGGACCGCACCGGCGTCCGGCTGATCGGGCCGAAACCGCAATGGGCGAGGCCTGACGGCGGCGAGGCCGGGCTGCACCCGTCGAACATCCACGACAACGCGTATTCCGTCGGCGCGCTCGACTTCACCGGCGACACCCCGATCCTGCTGGGCCCTGATGGGCCAAGTCTGGGCGGGTTCGTCTGCCCGCTGACAGTGGTGTCCGCCGAGCGGTGGAAACTGGGGCAGCTGCGTCCTGGCGACACCGTTCGTTTCGTGCCGGTGCGGGTGTCCCAAGCGGCGCCGCTGGTCTCCCTTGAGGCCGAACGCCGGGGGCAGTGGTCGTTCGTGTCCTCTGCGGGCGGCGACAAGGACGGGGGAGTGATCCTGCGCGCCGACGGCGACCCGCCGGTCACGTACCGGCGCTCCGGCGACGACAACATCCTGGTCGAGTACGGTCCGATGGCGCTCGAGCTCGAGCTTCGGGCAAGGGCGCATGCGCTGACAGAACGGCTCCTCGAACTGCGGCCGAACGGGCTTGTGGACGTCACTCCGGGCGTTCGGTCGGTGCAGGCGCATGTCGATCCCGCCGTGCTGCCCGCGAGCCGCCTTTTGGGCCTCTTGCGCGAAGTGGAGGCGGAGCTGCCGAAGACGGAGGACCTCGTGGTCCCCTCCAACCGGGTCGAGTTGCCGCTCTCCTGGGACGACCCCGCCACTCGGGAGGCCACGCGCCGTTACAGCAACGGCGTCCGAGCGGACGCGCCGTGGCTGCCGTGGAACATCGAATTCATTCGCCGAATGAACGGCCTCGGCAGCGTCGAGGACGTCCGCAGGACTGTCTTCGAGGCCTCCTACCTTGTCCTCGGGCTCGGCGACGTGTACCTCGGGGCTCCGGTCGCGACGCCGGTCGATCCCCGCCACCGGCTCGTCACGACGAAGTACAACCCGGCGCGGACCTGGACCCCGGAGAACGCCGTGGGGATCGGCGGAGCCTATCTCTGCGTCTACGGGATGGAGGGCCCCGGCGGTTACCAATTCGTCGGCCGCACGGTGCAGATGTGGAACCATCGTCATCCGCACAAGGTCGGCGCTTTCCATGACGGCTTGCCGTGGCTGTTGCGGTGCTTCGACCGGATCCACTGGTACCCCGTGTCCACGGAGGAGCTCGCCGAGCTGCGCGCTGGGCTTGCCGATGGTAAGGGCGACGGCGGCGTCCGGGTCGCGGAGGGGAGTTTCTCGCTCGCGGAGCACCGCGCGTTTCTCACGGAGAACGCGGACTCCATCGCGGCGTTCCGCAGCGCGCAGCGCGAGGCCATGGACGTCGAGCGGGCGGCATGGGCCGCGGCGGACGAATTCGCCCCAGCGCAGCAGACAGCCCCAACACAGAAGAAAGCGCGGCGAGTCCGATGAGCCGACCAGTTGCTTATGACCGGGTTCAGGAGGCGTATCAGAAGATTGCCGAGCAGGACCGGCCGGAGGTGTTCATCCACCTGCGCCCTCAGGCGGAAGTCCAAGCCGAGTTCGACGCGGCGCGAGGCCCGCTCGCAGGTCTTTTGCTCGCGGTCAAGGACAATGTGGACGTGGCCGGACTGCCGACGACGGCGGCCTGCCCCGCCTACGCGTACACGCCGAACGCCGACGCGCCGGCGGTGGCCGCGCTCACCGCGGCGGGTGCGACGGTGATCGGCAAGACGAACCTCGACCAGTTCGCCACCGGCCTCGTCGGCGTCCGCAGCCCTTACGGCGCCGTGCGGGACTCTCGTCGCCTGGACCGGATTTCCGGCGGTTCCTCCTCGGGATCGGCGGTCGCGGTGGCGCTCGGTTTCGCTGATATCGCGATCGGCACGGACACAGCGGGTTCGGGCCGGGTGCCTGCGGCGTTGCAGGGGATTGTCGGGATCAAGCCGACCTACGGCGTTGTGTCGGCGAAGGGCGTGGTGCCTGCCTGCGCCTCGTATGACTGCGTGACGGTCTTCGCCCCGGACCTCCGCCTCGCGAACCTCGCGATGGAGGCGATGGCGAAAGCCGCAGGCCGGCCCTGGGCCGCGCGGCCGAGGCTTGCCGCCCCGCAGGACGCGATCATCGCAGTGCCGGAGCAACTGGTCGCGATGGACCCCGCGTGGGCCGAGGCGTTCGAGGCAGTCGCCCTGCGTCTCCCGCAGGACCGGGTGCGGCGGATCGATCTCGCTCCGTTCCTCGACGCCGCCAAGCTCCTCTACGAAGGCGCGTTGGTGGTCGAGCGCCATCATGCGGTCGGCGCGTTCGTGGACGAGCACCCCGACGAGGTCGACCAGACCGTCGGCTCTATCGTCCGCTCGGCGGGCTCGGCTTCGGCGACGAGCTTGCTCGCCGACCGCGACCGGGTCGCCGAGCTGCGTGAGCGGGCCTTCGAGTTGCTCGGCGACGCGGACGTGCTCCTGGTCCCGACGACCACCACGCATCCGACCATCGCTGATGTGCTCGCCGATCCGATCGCGATCAATTCGCGCATGGGCACGTACACGAACTTCTGCAACCTCTTCGACCTGTGCGCCGTTTCTGTGCCATCCGGCGAGGTGGGCGAGGACCAGTTCGGGGTGACCGTGCTGGCTCGGGCCTTCGAGGACGCTGTGGCGCTCGATGTCGCAGCCCGCGTCCTCGGCGAAGAGCCGCCCGTCGTGCCGTGGGTTCCCTTGGGCGAAAAGCTTGTGGTCGTCGGAGCCCATCTGCGGGGCATGCCGTTGGAGCACCAGCTCGTGGATTTGGGCGCGCGCTGGCTCGGCCCGGTTCGAACTGCCCCCGCGTACCGCTTGCGCGCGCTCGACACAGTGCCCCCGAAGCCGGGACTGGTCCGGGCGCTTCCCGGTGAGGCTGGCGTATCGGTCGAGGGGGAGGCGTGGCTGCTCTCCGAGGCCGCGCTTGGCCGTTTCCTCGCCGATCTGCCCGCGCCGATGCTGCTCGGCTCGGTGGAGTTGGAGGACGGCTCCCGCGCGGTCGGGTTCAGTTGCGAGGCGCAGGCCGCCGCGCAGGCCAAGGACATCACAGAGTTCGGCGGCTGGCGGTCCTACACCCTGCGCGGGGCCTAGACTTTTTCGGCGCTCCCCCGTCTCCTCGCGCTCGCGGGCGCTGCTTTTCGGCGCCGCGACGGGGGTCCTGTCCGGGGCGGTCGTGCTCCTGGGCGGCTGCGGATCGAACAAGAACAACCTCGGCCCCGAATGAGGACACTTCGCTCACCCTGGTCGTGGACGTGCCCAACGCCGATGTCGAACCCCTCGGGAACTCGCTGACCTTCCCGCGCCCACCCCAGGCCCGCCAGAAGGACGGGTAGAGCGCCATTTGCAAGAAAAGCGCTGGCTGACGTGCTCGAACCTGGCGGCCCTACAGGCTTCCAGCACATGCTCCAAGATGGAGCGAGCACCCCATGCTCCTGTGTTGCCGTCATCCATAAACCCCACGCCCCGACACCAGGGTATAGGTTTTCCCGCGCGCTGCGGATAGGCGCATACCCTTGGCGAGGTTCGTTCGAGAAGCCATCGCCAGCTTGTTCTGGCTGGTTGTTTGACGGCTTGTTGGATGCTCTGGGCGGCGCGAGATCGCCCTCTGTGATGACGCCTCCTCGGATTTCCGTCAGTGCGGTCACGGGCCAGATGCACCACTGCGGCGAACTTCTCTTCAAGCTCGGGGAAGGATCGACCGCTCGCGGATCGCAGAGTTCGAAGAGCGCTGTGCGACGACCATTCCGCAAGAGGCCGCCTCAGCGGCTCACCCCTCGTGACACTGCGACACGTCTCGCGAAGTTCTCGTAGCTCGTGGGCTTGCGGCCCAGAAGCTTCGGCAGGTCAGCCATTTCGCCGACAGGCAGGCCGTTGGCATCGTAGTACGTCATCATCCTGACGTAGGCGCTGCGCGCTTCGGGCGGCCAGCTTCGGATACCCCGCGCATTTGACGATGCAAGGACGCCGCGGACCAGGTGGGGCACCGCGTTGAGCTTGGTGTTGCGCAGCGACCGGACGACGGCGGCTCCGAGCGCCGGCGCGGCGGCGAGCGGGTTGTCGACAGCGTTGGGCGGCAGCCGAAGAGCGGTGACCCGGTGTCCGAGCACGCGGCTCCAGATCTGTGCCATCTCGTCGCGGTCGAGCGCCTGCGCCGAGAGATCGTAGGTCTTGCCCACGTGCTCATCGGGCGCGCTCAGCACCGCTGCGGCCGCCTCGGCGACATCTTCGACGTCGACCATGCCCATCACGCTGGTCGGTGACACTGGGTAGGGCATGAGGCCCGCCAGGATGAACTCCCAGAACTCCAGATAATTCTGCATGTAGTGAGACGGGCGCAGAACAGCCACCGGCAGCCCCGAATCGCGCAACAGTCTTTCGGCCAAAAGCTTCTGATGGTGATGGACCAAGGCGTCTATGTCAGGATGGATCACCGAGTGGAAGCAGATGTGCTCGACACCGCCGCCCGCGCATATCTCGATGAGGGCTCGGGCAACCGGGACCTCATCGATGAGTTGTGTCGGAGCGGCGTGGTACACCCGTTTCGCGCCGCTCAACGCCTTCTCCAGATCCGCGCGGTTTCGCAGGTCGCCCACCACGATCTCGGCGGCCCCGTCGCTGCGCGCCAGTTGGGCCTGGGCGTCGTTCTTGACGAATGCGCGCACGTCGAACCCGCGTTCGCGGAGGCTGCGGACCAGCGGTCGTCCGACGCCGCCTGCGGCGCTGGTGACCAAGATCATGATCGCCATCCTGACGACGATTCCGAAGGCGGACGAGATCGGTTCCGGCGCGGCGGTGCGTTTGAGGCGCCGCAGGGCGGTGTCGTTGTCACGTGTCCTCCTCGGCAATGAACCATGCGTTCAGTCAAGCTTTGTCGGGCGCGGGCGCGCCTGGTCTGTGCTGCAAAATCCTGGTGCGGGCGTTGCACTTCAGTCCAAACGTG
>JGI2924J29684_1078019_pt1 | contig 28161 bp, 20 predicted proteins | sample BenlonsequencITS_FD_29684 | JGI IMG/M metagenome (IMG submission 29684)
CCTCTATTCGGTCTGCGGTGGAAACATCTGAGGCCGTTGAAGATGAGAATGTGCGCGAGCGGATGCGGCAGGTGATTTCGCGTGATGTTGTGCGTCTGGATCGTCTGATCACGGATATTTCGAATGCATCGCGTTTGGAAGCGGAAATTGCACGCGAAAAAGCGACGAATGTTGATGTGCAGCGTTTGTTGGAAGATCTCGTGTCGATCTGGCGGGATACACGCAAAGAGGGACAGCCGGAAGTTGAGCTGAATATTGATACGGTTGAAGGCCCACTAATACTGAAAGCGCGTGAAGGCCCATTGGCGCAGGTTATCCGAAACCTTGTTGAAAATGCACGTTCATTCTCTCCTGAAGATGGTGTTGTGACGATTACAGCCGTGCGCGAACCAAAAGCGATTTGCCTCACATTTGAGGATCAAGGACCGGGTGTACCCGAAGACAAATTAGAGAAAATCTTCGAGCGCTTTTATTCTGATCGACCCAAAGGGGCCAAGTTTGGCAATAATTCCGGGCTTGGACTGTCTATCGTAAAGCAGATTGTTGAAACGCATTATGGAGAGGTTTTTGTACAAAATCTTAGACAGATGAATGCAGATGGGTCTGAAGGTGAGGTATTGGGGGCACAGTTCGTGGTTCGATTACCCGTTCGGTGACCAAAGCTGATTTTGGGTCTTGACCGCGCGCCAATTCAGTCGTCAGATTTTCACCGGTTGATTTTGGAGAATGCTGTATGATTGGTGTGGTCGTTGTGACCCATGGCGGGCTAGCTAGAGAATTTGTAGCTGCGACGGAACATGTCTTTGGCGCGCAGGATGCGTTTGAGGCGATTTGTATCGATGCAGATGATGATATGGAATTGCGCAGGCAGGAGATAATTGATGTCTCTGAGAAATGCGATACGGGTGATGGTGTTATTGTCTTTACAGACATGTTTGGCGGGACACCTTCTAATTTAGCAATCTCTGTTATGACGCAGGCAAAAATTGAAGTCATTGCTGGTGTGAATTTGCCAATGCTGATCAAAGTTGCAGAAGTGCGTAAAGACCGGCCTATGGATGAAGTTGCATTGGCGGTTCAGGATGCAGGTCGTAAATATATCTCCATTGCTTCGGTTGTTCTCCAAAAATCAGCATGACCGAAACGCTTACTAAATCAGCCACCATTTGTAATACACGTGGTCTTCATGCTCGCGCTTCAGCCGCTCTTGCCAGAGAAGCTCTCAAATTTGATTCCAAAATAATTGTTTCTCATGAAGGCGAAAAAGCATCTGCTATTGCCGTCATGGATTTGCTTATGTTGACCGCTTATAAAGGCTGTGTTGTTGAGGTGAGTGCTGAAGGCAAAGATGCTGATCAGGCGATAGTGGCAATTGTTGATCTGATTGAAAACCGATTTGGTGAAGACGATTAAACCCGCATGCGAGCGGGGTATTTTATCAACACTGTATAATTAGGCGTTGTTTAGCTTTTGGGTGAAGAGAGGCGTTGGGGCGCATCTTCATTGTCGCGTTTATCAGCATCTTTTCCATTTGGCTTGAAAAGCAAGCTTGCAAACTGGATCTCGGTTTCATCTGTTCTCATGTAAGATTTTGCAAGCCGTTTTAGGCCAGCCGTGAATTCTTCCTGTGTCACTTGGCGGTCAATATTTGAATCAAACGTCATTGTATTGGCAAGCGGGCCATCATAGGAGCCAACAGCGGCAGCCCAATCTTGTTGTTCAAATATTGAGAGCGTTCCGCTTTGATTGACGTCAGCCCGCGCAAAAGCAGAGACGGCATTTGCATCAATTTCAGCAAATGAAATGCTGAGGGAGTGATCATCATCAAAACTTGCAAACAAGAGCGCACCCGGTTTTGCAACACGAATGCCGCGTAAATCCTGTCCTCTACCCACAATGCGCTGTGGAAGTAGCTCCATAGTGGGAGCCTCTGCACTGGTTTCCTCTAAATCGGTTGGAATTGTACCAGTTGTCTCTGGTTGAGGGTCTGATTGGGCTATTGCCGGCAGGCAAAATAGGGAAAACAAAAAAGCAAAGCTCGCCTTAGACAAGGAAGTTTTTAATGTGCGTTTCATGTTTTCTCCAGAATATTAGTCAGCTTTCTCTTAATTTTGGCATGGATTGGGGCAATTGAAAGGCTTGAACTGCAACTTCTTTGATATTTGTTTGATATAAGGATATAAAGAAATCTTTATATCATTTGCGAAATCTAAAACTTGCTGTTATAGGGTCAAGCATCACAAACGTTGGGCACTCGCGGTCAGGACGCGCTTACCCATAGACAAATATTTAGGATACTCACCTCATGGCTTTCACAGATTACTTGGTCAAAGATATTTCTCTTGCTGAATTTGGCCGTAAAGAATTGGATATCGCCGAAACCGAAATGCCAGGACTAATGGCGCTTCGTGAGGAATACAAAGATGCGCAACCGCTAAAAGGCGCGCGTATTGCTGGTTCTCTACACATGACAATCCAAACAGCTGTTTTGATGGAAACATTGACATCTTTGGGTGCTGAAATCCGTTGGGCATCATGTAACATTTACTCAACGCAAAATCACGCGGCTGCGGCAATGGCTGCGGCTGAAATTCCAGTGTTTGCTGTGAAGGGTCAAACCCTTGAAGAGCACTGGGATTATCAAGACCGTATCTTCTTCTTCAAAGAAGGTACAGCAAATATGATCCTTGATGATGGTGGCGATGCAACGCTTTACGTTCTTCTTGGTGCACGCGCAGAAGCTGGTGAAACTGAACTGCTCGAGAACCCGCAATCAGAAGAAGAAACAGCGGTATTTGCTCAAATCAAAAAACGTATGGCAGCATCACCGGGCTGGTTCACAAAGCAACGTGATGCGATCAAAGGTGTTTCAGAAGAAACAACGACAGGTGTGCACCGCTTGTACGAACTTGTTGAAAAAGGTCTTCTTCCTTTCCCAGCTATCAACGTAAATGACAGTGTGACCAAATCAAAATTCGACAACAAATATGGTTGTAAAGAATCTTTGGTTGATGGTATCCGCCGCGCAACTGACACAATGATGGCCGGTAAAACTGCTGTTGTGTGTGGTTATGGTGATGTGGGTAAAGGTTCTGCTGCGTCTCTACGTGGTGCTGGTGCACGCGTTAAAGTCACTGAAATTGACCCAATCTGTGCGCTGCAAGCGGCTATGGATGGGTTTGAAGTGACGACACTAGAGAAGACAGTTAAAGATGCTGATATCTTCGTCACAACAACAGGTAACAAAGACATTATCCGCATTGAACACATGCGCGAAATGAAAGACATGGCGATTGTGGGTAACATTGGTCACTTCGACAATGAAATTCAGGTTGCCAACCTTAAAAACCTAAAAATGACAAATATCAAAGACCAAGTGGACATGTATGAATTGCCATCTGGTAACCGTATGATCCTCTTGTCTCAAGGTCGTCTTCTAAACCTTGGAAACGCGACAGGTCACCCATCATTCGTGATGTCTGCATCTTTCACAAACCAAGTTCTGGCTCAGATCGAACTTTGGACGAAAGGTGACCAGTACAAAAACGACGTTTACATCCTGCCTAAGCATTTGGATGAAAAAGTTGCGCGTTTGCACCTTGCTAAAATTGGTGTTGAATTGACTGAGCTTTCACAAGAACAAGCTGATTACATCGGCGTCAAAACACAAGGTCCATTCAAGCCAGAGCACTATCGCTACTAGGTTTAGCCTTACAATTTAAAAAGAGAAAACCAATCCTGCTTATGCGGGGTTGGTTTTTTTATTGGGTCATGTGCTTTCTTTGAATTCAATGAGAGGCATTATAAGATTGGTCGTGAGAATTTCTGCATGGAAGCCTTGCTATGATGAAATTTTATATTGCAATGGTTTTGCTATATGGGGGTGTGCTTTTCTCTGGAATAAGCGGGCATTCTCTATGGACTATCCCAATATTTTCAGGGATTTTCTTATTGTATATGCATCGCTCTCGCCCTCGATTACTGGAAAATGCGATAGGTGTATTAGGCGTTTGGAGCGTCCAGATTATATTGGCAGCAATTGTTTACGCGATGGGATGGGGTGTGGGCCGGTTTTTTTCTGTTGATATTCAAATATCACCACTGATCCCGATTTTAATGTCTGCATCGGCTGTTGCTTATGCGTATCTCTTCAAACTTCCGACGGCTGATGATTTTGATAAATTGAATACATTGCTGGAAGAGGCTATCGACGAAATAGAAGCGATAAATATAGATAAAGACGAAGATTGATTGGAGATAAATTAAAATCGATCTGACAGAGAGTATCTTCCTCGATTCATTGAACAATTTAATGTGATGACTGTTCTTGTGACTTTGTTCACACCCATTAACGACCCGTTAAGTGAAAATGAGCCATTCCGTTAAGCTAAGAAATCCTTTATTAGGATTGTGTTGGGTTTAGTTAACAGACAAAAGTGCGGTGCGACATGGAAAATGGAATGGTTCAGGCTTTCACAATCCTTGTAGCGGGTGGAGCTGGAATCGCGATCGCAGCTTTGCTTTGGGCTTTGCGAATTTCTGATGGTGCCAGAGGCGCTGCCAAGAAATATCGTGAGCGCGCGAGAGAGCTTGAAGAAAAGCTAGCCCGTTCTGACAGTGTTTTTGGGGCGCATCCGGGTGTGGTTCTTGTCTGGGAAGAAGATGAGATTCTCGAAGGGTCTTGGGGAAAGCCTAGCGTTTATGGTTCCCATGTTGCGCTTGCTGCTGTTTTAAACTTTACCGATGATTCTATGTCGTCTGATCCTGCTGTACGTTTGCTTGAAGGTCTGGGAGACCTTGAGGCGCGTGATGGGGCAGGGCGTGATGCCACTCTGCGTGAGCGTTTAATGCAGCTTCGCACCGAAGGCGCACCTTTCTCATTGACGATTATTGGGCCTAATGGTCGCTTCCTTGAAGCAGATGGCCGCACAGCTGGCGGTCGCGCTGTGCTTTGGGTGTCCGATTCAACAATTAAAGGTCTTGAAGAATCTGGTGCGCGTGGACGTCTTGAAGAAGCGCGTCAGATTATTGCACGTGATCCAACTGCATTCTTGGAAATGCTGGGTAAAGCACCATTTATCGCTTGGCGTTTGTCAGGTGCTGGCCGTTTGCAATGGGTCAATGAATCCTATCTTAAGGCGGTTGAAGGCAAAAACTTAGACCATGTTCTCGATCGTCAGATCATGCTGGATCAAGAAATCGCGAGCCAAGCCCAAACGGTTTTAACCGACAAAACAGAATCGCGTAAGACGCGCTATATTGTGATTGATGGTGAACGTCGCGCTATGCGAGTTTTGATGTTCCCATTATCTGGCGGTGTGGCAGGTATGGCGTTTGATGTGTCTGAGGAAGAAGCAGCGCGTGAAACACTAGAACGTCATAGACGTGCGCATGATGACACGCTTAATCATGTGTCGGATGCTGTGGCTATTTTTGGGGCTGATCGCAAACTATCATTCCACAACAAGCATTTTGAAGAATTATGGGATTTGAACCCGCGTTTCTTGCTTGAAAAACCATCACACGGTGAGTTCCTTGACCGCCTGCGCGAGAGCAAATTGTTGCCAGCGCAGCAAAAATACTCTGACTGGCGCACCAAAGAACTTGATTACAATACAGGTGGCTCTAAGCGCTCCATTGATGAAAATATGTGGATGCTGCCGGATGGACGTACATTGCAGGTGACGCGTCAGAAACACCCTCTGGGCGGTATATTGCTATTGTTCAAAGACATCTCTGATGAGCTGACTTTGAAAGCCAATTATAACGCTCTGATTAATCAACAAAAAGCGACACTGGATAAATTGAGTGAAGCTGTGGCTGTGTATGGCGGCGATGGTGGGTTGCGCTTGAGCAATGCCTCTTTTGAAAAGCTATGGCAGCTTGAGCCGGCCAAACTGAAAAATGCACCTGAGTTTGATGAAGTTGCGGAAATGTGCGCGCCATTATTCCATGATAAATCTGTGTGGGCAGCTATTAAAGGGCGGGTGACAAACCCAACTCCTGAAGCGCGGCAGGAATTTCGTGGTGAAATGAAACGCTCTGATGGGTCAATCGTGACTTTCCTCACCCAGCCTTTGCCGGATGGTGCAACATTGATTGCCTTTGTTGATGCGACTGCATCTCGCCGCGTTGAAGGTGCATTGCGCGAACGTGCAGAAGCTTTCCAAGCGGCAGATCGTTTGAAAACCGAATTTGTGCAGAATGTGTCTTATCAATTGCGTTCGCCGCTGACGACAATTTTGGGATATGCTGAGTTTCTTGAATCTGGCAAACAGGGCAGTTTGAACGCGCAGCAATTGGAGAATGTGAATTCTATTCTTCAAGCGTCAGATCACCTATCACGTTTGATTGAGAATATCCTTGATCTAGCAACAATTGAAGCAGGGCGTATGGATCTGGACCTCAAGGATTTAGATTTGAAATCGCTTATTGATGAAAGTGTTGAAATGGTTGTGGCAAATGCCGCAGACACGAAGGTTTCTATCAAAGTCGATTGTCCGGCTACGATTGGCTCAATGCATGCTGATGAGCGGCGTATAAAACAGATATTGTTTAATCTGTTGACGAATGCACTGCGTTTCACAACAGCAGGTGATACGATTAAAGTGAAAGCTGAAAAAGCTGAAGGTGTTATTCGTCTGCAAGTGACCGACACAGGTAAAGGCGTGGCTTATGAGCAGCAGGCTGAAGCTTTTGATGCGTTTACAAGTGGTGATAATCGCGGAGCGGGTCTTGGACTGGCGCTGGTGCGTTCTTTCGTTGAATTGCATGGGGGGTGGGTTGCTATGAAGTCTAAACCAACCAAAGGCGCGACAGTTATTTGTTGTCTGCCTGAATTTGCATCGCCCAAAGACATGCCGCCAACATTAGAATTGGCCAATCCGAGCGTTGCAGCTCAATAAATTGAATTTACTATAAAAAAATACGAAAGGCTGCTTGCAAGAGCAGCCTTTTTTAGTTTTGAAGATAGCCTATTTAGGCATATATGCTGCTAGACGAGCTTCCCGCTGATAGTCGATCTAGGCCCGCTTGTAGGTTTGCTTGCTGAGCTATCTGATAGGCAGATGCTTGCGTGCTTTTACCCTTACTTGTTGTATCTATTTGTAAAGTTGGGTCATCAATCGCATGACGATAAGCGGTACGAATGCCGGCCAAAGCCACATCGAACATACTCAGGATTTTTGTCACCGGTTTTTCAACTTCAGTGAGCTTACCATCTTCATCGACATCATATCTGGAGGTTGATGTACTTGTCAGAGAGATTGATTGTGCCAATTCAAGTGAGATTAAAGGCGGCGCATCTGAACTTGTATCTTTATCTAAAAGAGAGGGTTCATCATAGAGAAAACCGCTTGTCATACCGATCGCTTTAAGAAGGTCTGAACCTTCTTCTCCAGGTATTAATTCTATAACGACTTCTTCAGCTGGTTTGATACTTAATGATTGATCACCAGTGCTCGAACGACGCGCCTGTGCAGAGCCATCAGCACCTAATGCTGCATTCAGTTTAAAGGTTAGTGCTCTGTATGTATCTTCTTTTTCCAGTGTAATAACAGTTTTTTCGCCATCAACAACGAGGGTGAAATAATCACCAACACGCGCAGCGGAACTGTCACTGACATAGGCGGTGCCACCAGTGGTTAGCAGACCGTTGGGTAGCCCGAATGCGTCAAGGTCACTTGATCCATTCACTGCTATTGTTAAGCCCGTTGCATTGGCATTGCCGCCGCGTCCGGCAAGATTGGATACCCAGTTTTCTGCACCTGTTGTCGCGTCGATGGATGCGACTACGGCTTGTTTTGAGCCGTCTTCAATAGCTTGACTGCCAAAGGATCCACTTGCTGTTCCAGCAAGGAAAACGCTGCCTTCATGCGCGATGATTTTAGAAATGCCTTGTTCACCAGCGCCGCCAAAAGCCTGGTACCAGTCTTCATTCACGCTCATGCCTGATCCAGTGTCAGTGACATTGAGCTTGATTGCAAAAGCATCGTAATTGTCTGCAGCAGCTCCTGTGAAAGCTGATCCTGTGCGTTCAGGGAAGAGGGTGGAGCCGCCTAGATAAAGGCCGTCATTGTCGAAATCCATCGTTGTGACATTGGCTTTGCCGATATTATATGACCAATCATTCGCGGTAAATTCAGCATCTGATACAGATTGTATGGTGGTTTCGTTACCACTTTTTGTGGCGACAATGGGTGTTCCGTCATCACTAATTGTTATGGCAGTGACGGTATCTTCACCCGTTGTGCCAAACTGGTTGATCCACATGCGGTTTCCAAGGATGTCTAGTTTTTCGACATAGGCATCCGTGCCGCCTGCATTTCCATTGCCGTCAATATTTCCTGTGGTGCTGCCACCAACATAAAGTGCGCCCGCAGCATCAAAAGCGATAGATGTGATTTTATCTTCATATCTGGTGGCTTCCTGATATGTCGATGTTTCCAGCCCCTCGCTGCTATACATGATGACAAAACCATCGGTACCGCCACCAAAGGCTCCAGCATCTAGTTTGTCTGTCGTCGAGCCAGCAATTGCGACACGGCCGTCAGGTGCAACGGCTAAATCTGTGCCTGTTATTTCAGCTGAGTTACCAACGACACGCGACCATAACTCTCGACCTGTGCTGTCATATTTGACGAGTGCGAGGTCGTTGTCGCTAAGTATCTTTTGTCCATTCAGATCGTTTTCGACATTTACGAGCGCATAAATGGAGCCATCTGGACCTGTTTGTGTCGCAATGAATTGGGAGTCATTGTGTTCGGTTAGGTCGATAGAATCTTCATCTGCTGCTTCTGTCGTCACTGTTGCATCAGCGGCTAGAAGGTTTGTTGCTGCACGCGTGGGCTGTGTGCCGCTTAAATCTGTCCATTTGGAGATTTGCGCTGTTAGCGTGTAGTCATTGCCTTCGCGACCACTGCCACCCACCATGAATAAGGCAGGTTCAGATGAGAGTGCAGAAAAGGTGAGTTTTTCACCCTGCGTACCGGCAATTTTCATGCCCCAGTCATCGCCTTCATACACCCCGTAATCGTTTTGTTCACCGATTTGTTGAGGATAGAAACGGGTAGACGCGCCAACGGCTTCAATTTGTTGGTTTATGAGGTCTGTGACGTTTTCTAGCGTACGTTCGCTGTCGGGAAGACCGGTCAGATCTATTGTTAGCGTGTCGCTGGTGTTGACGCGTTTGAGGTCTATGTTGAAACCGTCAATGCCAGCCCATGCTTCAACGGGATCATCTTTTGCACCGCTGTGAACGATATTTGTTGTGTAATCATATGCAACACGCGCGATTGAAACTTCGGATGTGGTTTTATCCAATTTAGCGCTGGCAAGTAGAGTGACGGATTCAAAATCTGAACTGCCTAAGAATGAAGAAATTTCTGCGATGCCTTCGTTTAGCCGCTTTTCTGCCAATTCTAGGTAAGAATCGTTGAGTAGGCCTTTTTCGATCGCTTGTGCAATTGTCTTCATGGATTCCAAAGCTTCATAAGCAATGAAAAGTTTCGTGGAATCATCCGTCGCTTCAGCCGCGTCTTTACGATCTGAGGCTGATATGAAATTACCTGATTTTAGTGCAGCAAATGCATCAGATAGGATGTCGTCATCAGTTTGAGTTTCTTGAGTTTCTTTCCATGGGGGAGTACCCGCCGCCAATTCTTCAGTGGCTTGCGCGGATGGCTTCTGTTGGACGTTGCTCGCTTGAAAGCTCGTCCCAACGAGTCGTTCATTGATTCGAGCATTCATGTATGCTCCAACCAGAGAAAAATCGACATTTACAACCATTGTAACGTATCCATTGACGAAACCCACAGAAATTGCCAATCAGGCATTAATTCACCCTTGAATATAACTGAATGTCGTGACGAAATAGCTAACAAGAATGATTTGATTTCGATCCAGTCGTTTTCCATGTTTGATTTTTGGCCAAGAGTTGAGTGTCAGGTTGCAAATGCATCATAGAAGAAAGCGACCGGCTCCATTTGCTTGGCTTAGTGCAACGCTCTTTCTCATATTATTGATGCTTGTGCCTTTGCTAGCAGCGCGAGTGGTGTCGGATACTTTTAGTCGGCGCGGTATGGATTTCGATGTCACTGGTGCATCGTTAGCTGCGACGCGTGATGCGATTGATCAAAGATTTGAATCTCTTATGTCAGGACAAGATTCTCGTCAGGAGACTTGGTCCAGATTGGTAGGAGAGCAAATTGAACGCGGTAATTTAAAAGCCGCTCATGGCATGCTGCTCGCTGCGCCAAATATGCTGGACCCTCAAAACTCCGCCGCCTTGCTTGCGTCAGCACAAGTGCTGGATTTGCGTGGAGATGATGCGATTGAGCAGGCAGCCTTAAAATACCTCGAAGAAGATGTGCGCTATGCCTATGAACTAGCTGTGTCACCTCTACGCGCGATTTGGCGAGCTGCTGTTGTGCCGCCTGCAAATGGTGAAACAACTGATGAGTTTACTCCTTCTACAGCAGGGCTGAATGTGTTGGGCGATGAGCGTGATTTGGCATTGCAGGCTGCTCGCTGGGTGCGCGGGCAAAAGATTGATACTTTTGCCTTCACTTTATCTGGCGTTGGTTTGAGTGCTTTGAATGATCAAGAACGTGCGGGAGCTTCTATTGTGCGTGCGGCGGATAGAGCGGGGCGATTGAATGAAGATTATCAACGCCATATCCAGCGCCGTTTGTTTAATGTGGCACCGCCCGAACGTGTCAAACGCGATTTGACGGTTCGTTTTTCAGGGGCTTTGGGAATAGCCGCTCAAGGGCAGGTTGTTCTGGATATTATTCGCTCAGATATTGATGAGCGAGAGCTATCTGGATTGGTTGAACAGCTAAAATTAATCCATGATATTTCGGTCAAAACATCAGCGCCAGCCACAATTCGAATGCTCTCTTATGTGCGCAATGATTTAGATTTGCAGCGCGCACGTTTGTTGACAGAAGCGGGTGGCGATAGAGCGTTAGCACTTTTGTCGATGGAGGGTGCAACAGCGTTAACAGCGGCGCAGACACCTGTGCGTTGGACTTCCAGACTGCGGATTATGCTGTCCTTGCTGATCGGGATGGGATTAACTCTGCTCTGGTTGTCTGTGGACACGTTTATCAGATCTATGCGCCGTGGACGACAGGTCCGCCGCAGTGCGATTTATGGATTAGATCAACGTGAATGGGATCACGATAACAGACCGTAAAATAAGCTATCGACCCATTTTCCTTCGGTGAAATGGGTTTCTTTATGCGTGCCTTCTAGCTTGAAACCCAGAGAGGGCAAAAATTTCTGTTTGGGTAAATCTATTGAATAGATTTCCGCCCATATGCGATGCAGGTTTAATTCTTCAAATCCGTATTTGATAAGTAGCTTACCTGCGTCTGAGGCGAATTTTTCGTCTATATAGAGATCATCGATTCCCAAATAGATTGAAAAATCCGCATTTTGGTTGATTGGATCGATGTAACATAACCCACAAGCACCCATTAGCGCGCCATCTGATATGCGTTCGATGGCGAACATACGCACGCTTGGATCGCTCAACACGCTTTTTTCAAACCATTTTTGTTGCATTTCGGGCGATATTTCACGGTATTCTCTAAAATAACGACGTAGTTCTGGTTTGTTACGCCATTGACGCAAAGGCTCTAAATCAGCTTGCTGTATGGCGCGAAGATTAACGTGTTTGCCGCTGATCATGATTTTGCAGCCTTTGTATTTTCAGGCGTTAGAGCATCTCCAAACACCATTGCTTTTTTCAATGTGCGGCCAATCACTTCATCAATTGTATGGGGTTCATAAGCGCCGCGCGGGGCTGGCCGGAGGGCTTCAATATCGTCGATAGTGAGGACATGGCCGGCAGGTAGGTCATGTTTTAAGCGCAGGCAGCGACGTTGCACAACAATGCTATCACCTTCATTGGGTTCAACACGTTTGACGCCGTCACCCAAGGCAGATTCTAGTTCGCGGGTGCGATCAACCATATCGCGCCATGTTTGGGGCGTCATTGAGAAACCATGGTCTGGGCCATCGCGGTTGTTATCGTCTGTGAAGTGTTTTTCAACGGCGCGCGCACCCAAGGCGACGGCACCTAAAACGGCTGAATGTCCCGGTGTGTGATCTGATAGGCCAAGCGGAAGGCCGGGGAATGCTGTTGCGAAAGCTTTTAGAACGTTCAAATTGACGTTGGAGAAATTGTCATGACTGCCCGTGTAATTGGTATTACACTGCATGAGACACAGCTCTCGATTGACAGCGAGTACAGCTTCTGCGGCGCGAATGGATTCTTCCATATCAGATGCACCCGTTGCGACAAACATGGGTTTGCCGCGTTTGGCGACTTCAGAGATGAATTGTGGCCAGCTGACATCGCCTGATCCGATTTTCCATGCGCCGCATAAATCATCATTCATATCAATTGCGGGAATATCATAGGGCGTGGTCATGTAGTGAATGCCGGCCTTTTGACATTCTTCTGCGAGGATTGGCGTCCATTCGCGGGGCAAATGAAATTCATCGAAAATATCGTAGACAGATTTTTTCCATTTGGATTGGTGGGCCATCTGGCCGCCTAATTGTTTGAAACCGCGATCTGAAACAATGTCTTTGGCGAGGAAGTGTTGGAATTTTGCGCATTCTGCTCCGGCTTCTTTGGCTTGCCAAATTAGGGCTTTTGCGCGTTCAAGGTCACCATCATGAGAGGCTGCGATATCGGCGATAAAATATGTTGGTTGGTCTAGCGCGATTTCGCGGTCATAGATTTTAAAATGGTTATTGTATCGCATGTCTATAAAGCCTCATTGGCCAATGCATTGGCTGTTTGTTCGAGTGTTGGCAGATGATAGCCTAATGTTTTTTCAGCTTTGCTGACATCTAGCCCAAGACACATGGCGCGCTTAACTGCTAATTGATGACCGGAGCCTTCGACGACCCAGTCTGGATTGACATTCAAAGCCTTGGCAACGGCGTAGATGAATTCCCCTTTGGAAGAGACATCTCTGGAACTGACATTGTAAACGCCATTTGCGCCCTTGGCGGCTAGATCGAGACTGATACGCGCCATGTCTTTAACGTGAAGCGGTGAAGAATAGAAATCCATGAAGAGCGTCATAGCACCTTTATCGAGAAGGCTTTCCTTGACCCATCGCCCATGGCCTTTTTGTGCGCCGACTATGTTGGTGCGCAATACAAGTGCTTTAGGCGCTGTGAGGGCGAGGTGTTCGGCTAGATATTTGGTGCGGGCATATTCATTGACGAGCGAAACGGGCGCGGTTTCTGGTTGGGGTGTACGGCCGCCCTCGATGAAATAATGATCGGTTGAAACTTGAAGCAAGGGTTGGTTGGTCTCGCGGCTCCAATTGGCTAGAGCAGAGAGTGGACGTGTGTTGATGAGATAAGCATCTGCTGGGTTTGCTTCGCATTTATCGACATAGATATTGGCCGCGCAATTGATGACGCCATCGGGTTTAATCTCTTCGAGTACAGTGGTGAGCGCATCTATATCTGAAAGATCGAAATTCTCATCCGCATTCGATCTGGCGGCGGAAATGGCTTCATGTCCACGATTTTGAATGTCGTTTACGAAACATGGACCTAGAAGGCCGGTTGCACCAAGGACGAGCCAACGCATCTCGATTAAGCCGCCATGTCCATGGAAACGGGAGATGTTTCGATATGAGCGCGCTCTGACAGGGCAAGCCTGTTGAGATCTATGTGGCGTGCGTTTATGGCTTGAATATCGGGCCGCATGAGACAGATGCGAGCATATTCTGCAGCGCTGGCAGTGGGTGCTTGATCACCCATGACATCATATAATGCCTGCATGAATAGCAAGTCTTCTTTATAATCTAGTGTCCATCTTAGAGTTGAAACTGGTTCACCGGGACCTTGCAAAGATGCGCGGCGCACGCCTTTTTTGGATCTTATCCACGGTGTGACATGTTCCCTGTCATATTTAGATTCCGCGTGTTTATCGGCTTCATGCAAAAGTTCGGCAGAAAAAGCATCGCAATCGAGACCATGGGGAAAACGCGCCGGCATATTATTGCAAGCATAATGGACACCAGAGCGATTTAGAAGTTGCAACACGCTGCCACTGATTTGAGGATCTATCATCGGGCAATCTGAGGTCACGCGCATGACTGTGCTTGCATTTACGTCGCGAGCGGCTTTTGCATATCGGGAAAGTACATCATCTTCAGAACCACGCGAGACTGTATATCCCCAACTTGCGGCAGCTTCGGCAATGACATCATTTTCGGCAGTGTCTGGCACAGCGCAAACGACGATATCTGATTGAGGGATCATATCGCAACGGTCCAGACATCTTTTGAGCGCGGGTGCGTCTCCGAGATTTTCCAGAATTTTACCGGGCAATCGACTCGAATTCCAACGTGCTTGAACGATAATTGCGAGCGTCATGGATAACCTCAGACACGTTTTGAAGCCAGCAATATGCAAATCCCATATTCGCAAATTGATTGTGCTTCTAATTGAGCCTTTAAACTTACGTCTATCCTGTAAACCAATGCTTAAGCCCTTTAGGAGAGTTTAAGGTTAATGAGGACTTTATCACTTGTTTAGAATCTGATGGATCGAGCAAAAATTATGACCAAACCTTTCTTTCGCGATTTTATGGAATCGTCACCGGATTTAAATGGCAAAACCATTCTGATTACAGGTGGAACAGGAAGCTTTGGGAAAGAGTTTGTAAAGATTGTTTCTGAACGCTGGGAGCCCAAAAAGCTGATCGTGTTTTCACGCGATGAGCTAAAACAATATGAAATGGCGCAGCAATTTCCGCCAGCTGATTACCCGTTTATGCGCTATTTTATTGGTGATGTACGCGATCAGGCGCGCCTTGAAATGGCGATGCGCGGTGTTGATTATGTGATACATGCGGCGGCGCTTAAGCATGTGCCAATTGCTGAATATAACCCAATGGAATGTATCCGAACCAATGTGTTTGGTGCTGAAAATGTGGTCAATGCGTCTATCAAATCTGGTGTGAAAGCCGTTGTGGCGCTTTCAACCGATAAAGCGGCTAATCCGATCAATCTTTACGGTGCATCAAAGCTTGCGGCTGATAAGGTTTTTGTTGCAGCGAATAATCTTTCTGGTGCGGATGGTACGAAGTTTTCTGTTGTGCGTTACGGGAATGTGTTGGGATCGCGTGGCTCTGTTGTGCCTTTCTTCCGCAAGTTAATTGCTGAAGGTGTCGATCATTTGCCAATCACAGATCAACGCATGACACGTTTCTGGATTACGCTGGAGCAAGGCGTGAATTTTGTGTTGTCTGGTTTGGCGCAAACTGAAGGCGGAGAGATTTTTGTTCCCAAAATTCCATCTTCGACAATTGGTACATTGGCCACAGCATTAGCGCCTGATTTGCCACAAAAAGAAATTGGCATTCGTCCGGGTGAAAAACTACATGAGATTATGGTGCCCGAAGATGATGGTCGTTCAACCGTTGAGATTGAGGACCGCTATATCATTTTGCCAGCTGGCCGTGAGCAATTGATGGATGATTGGTTGGCAAAAGGTGCAAAACCTGTTGCTGAAGGTTTCGCTTATTCATCTGACCAAAATGATGAAGTGCTTGATGATATGTCGGTTCTTGAAATGCTTGCGCTGACATTTCCGGGTGAGAGTTTAAAAACAATGGCGAACACGATGCGTCGACGGAATGGCGACGCACCAGATTCGCTTGCGGATACAGACCTTGCGGTATCTGCTGCTAAGAAGCGCAAACCCCGCAAGCGCGGCTGATTAAATTATACAATTTCCTGATCTTGCCAGTCAAAACTGAGTGGCGCTTCGCGGAATGCGAAGCGATCAAGATGGGTTTGTACAGTGCTTTTTAACTTGTCCAACTGCTCAGCTTCACTGGCTTGAAGCTGACATGTGAGTTGCGTCTGTCCTGCATTCATGAGGAGCGTGGCATCACCTTTCCAATTCGCGCCGCGATTGTTCGCGGGAAAAGTGATCCGGGCTTTCTCGCTATCAAATTCCACTTCCAGATTATGGGACCAATGTTTGCAAAGTTGTTGCAAATATTTACTAGCGCTTTGGGTTGGGGTTTCAGATTGGCTTGAATAGATTTGGGGTGCTGAGTTCGTCATGGGGTTAGAGTCTCTCGATTTTGTGGGTGGCTTCATCGATGATTGCGGCAATATCTAATGCTGTTGCGTCTGTTGCATCCGATTGGGTCATTCGGTTGCGCAGGGCTGTTTTGATGTTTTCCATTGCGCGTTTGACTGGGGCGGGGTTTAGGCGTCCATGTTCACTGGCGAGGCTTTCTAGGCGTTGCAATAAGGAGGACGTCGTTTCTGATTGTGTTTGAAGTTCACTTTCTCCGTCCGGCGTAATGCTGAAAGCCTTTTTGCCGCCTTCTTCTTGCTGGGCAGAGATAAAGCCAATGTCTTCAAGCATTGAGAGAGCGGGATAGACAACACCCGGGCTTGGCGCGTAGCTGCCGCCGGAATGTTCTTCAATAGCGCGGATCAGATCATAACCATGTTTAGGGTTTGTGCTGATGAAGTGAAGGAGGACAAGGCGAAGTTCGGCAGCGTCAAATACACGTCTGCGTCCGCCATTTCGGCGCATACTTGCATGGCGATGGCCATTTTTGTGACGACGAACTGACCTATGTCTGTGATGTTTATGACCGTGTTCTTTGTGGTCTTGGTTTATGTGTGAAAATCTCAAAATTATGTTTCCTTTCATATTTAAGATAAGCTCAAGATATATCTTAGAAATAAATAATCAAGTGCTACTTGCGAGATATTCTCAAATATCTGCTTGGAAAGGTAGTCACATTCGCGTGAATTTCAAAAAAACGAGCGCTTAATTGGGCTAGATGCCGAACGCACCTTTGATACCATCAATGAGAAGCTGGACAGAAAGAGCTGCCAATATCACACCAAAAATACGTGTGACCGCACCTGCTACGCTATCGCCCATAATACGAATGAGCGGCGCAGCACCTAAAAATACGAAATAGCATAAAAGCAAGTTGGCAAGTATGGCACCTATAACAATGCCTTGGTGAAGCAGGCTTCCGCTCGCATTTTGCATGTATAACATGGCGGTCGCAATAGATCCGGGGCCAGCCAGCATAGGAATGCCTAACGGGAAGACTGAAACATCATCAAGGTTTTCATGTTCTTCATCCTCGAGCAATGCTTCTGCGCGACTTTCGCGGCGCTCCGTGCGTTTTTCAAACACCATTTCCAACGCGATGAGGAATAGCAAAATTCCGCCAGCTGCTCTGAAAGCATCGATTGAAATGTGCAAGGCACCCAATAGCCAAGCACCGCCAAATGCAAATCCGACAATAATTATACCGGCAACAATAACAGATTTATAAGCCATTTTTCGTGCAAATTTAGGACCGCCACCTGCGGTTAAAGACGCAAAAACGGGAGCGACGCCGGGAGGGTCGATCAAAACAAAAAATGTCACGAAAGTCGCGAGTGCAAGGCTTAATAATTCTTGAGTCATCCAGCGCGAATATATGCGCAAATGAAAGTTGGCAACACCTAGCGATAGAGATTTTTTGCAAAGAAATGTTTCTGGCTGTGTCTAATTTGGCTGAAACATCACTAGTTTGAGGCTAATTTTCATATATCCACAACGAAATGAGCAATTCTATCGCTTAAAACGAAACAAAGCGCCGACGAGGTCGACGCTTTGTCTGGGGTCTTGCCATGCGAAAGCTTTGGAAATTATTCCGCTGCTGTTGCCGTGGCAGAGTCATCTAGAGGAAACTCTAGTCGAGATAGCATTTCTTTTGGACAAACTTGTTTGAAGTTTGAGAGCTCTAGTTCCCAGTTTGCTAAGATTGAGTTTGCAAGCGCAGAAACAGTACGGTCCTGATGGTCTATAATGAGAGATTTAAGCTCATTTTCCCAATGCTTGGATTTGATTGTATCCCAAACAATTGCTTCAGGGTTGGCCATGACTCCAAATTTATCGTCTGGATCATAGATATAAGCCATCCCACCTGTCATACCTGCACCGAAATTGTCGCCAATTGGTCCAAGGATTACAGCGCGGCCACCTGTCATATATTCACAACCGTTAGATCCACAGCCTTCGATGACAGCTGTCGCACCAGAGTTACGAACCGCAAAACGTTCTGCAGCTTGTCCAGCGGCGAATAGATAGCCGGACGTGGCTCCATATAGACATGTGTTTCCGATGATGGTGTTTTCATGAGCTAGGAAACGAGCACCGGATGATGGACGCAAGATGATTGTCGCACCTGAAAGACCTTTACCAACATAATCATTGGCATCACCGATCACTTCGAGTGTGAGGCCTTTCACACAGAAGGCACCAAGTGACTGACCAGCGGATCCGTCGAGTGTGACCCATAGGCGACCTTCTGGAAGGGGATCATCCGTTCCAAATTTACGCACAATGTGAGACGAGGCACGTGTACCGATAGCACGCTGAACATTGCGTACTTTATAGTCCACTTGCATTTTCTCGCCTTTTTCAAAGAAGGCAGCTGCATCGCGCAGTATTTCTGCATCCAAAGAATCCGGCACTTCATTGCGAAGATTAGGTTTGTATTCAATTTTCTGATCAGCATCCGCACGAATGAGAAGTGGGTTTAGATCAAGATCATCAAGGAATTCAGACCCACGTGAGACCTGAGAGAGAAGGTCTGTGCGACCAATCACTTCATTGAGGGTTTTGAATCCGAGTTCGGCAAGAATATCACGAACTTCTTCAGCAATGTGTGTCATCAGGTTGACTACTTTATAGGGTTTCCCTGTGAATTTCTCACGTAGATCATCGCGTTGAGTACACACACCAACAGGACAGGTGTTGGAGTGACACTGACGCACCATGATACAGCCCATAGCGACAAGAGATGCCGTTCCAATACCGTATTCTTCAGCACCCAACATGGCTGCCATAACGATATCACGCCCTGTGCGCAGGCCACCATCCGTACGAAGTGTGACTTGGTCGCGCAAATTGTTGAGCGTTAGGACTTGATGGGCTTCAGCAAGACCGATTTCCCACGGAAGACCAGCAAATTTAACGGATGTTTGCGGGCTAGCACCTGTACCACCGACATTACCTGCGATCAGGATGATGTCAGCTTTCGCTTTAGCAACACCAGCGGCAATTGTTCCTACACCTGAACGCGCAACAAGCTTCACACAGACACGAATGTCAGGGTTGATCTGCTTGAGGTCATAAATGAGCTGCGCCAAATCCTCGATTGAATAAATATCATGGTGTGGCGGAGGCGAGATTAGCGTCACGCCGGGTGTCGCATTCCGGTTTTTAGCGATGAATTCAGTCACTTTGAAGCCGGGTAGTTGTCCGCCTTCACCTGGTTTTGCACCTTGAGCGACTTTAATCTCAACTTCTTTACATTGGTTAAGGTATTCAGCTGTGACACCAAAACGACCTGAAGCCACTTGCTTGATCGCGGAGTTCATATTGTCGCCATTTGCCATCGGTTTATAGCGTTCACGAACCTCACCACCTTCACCGGAAACTGATTTAGCCCCAATGCGGTTCATGGCAACGTTGAGTGTACCGTGAGCTTCTGGACCAAGCGCCCCAAGCGACATACCGGGTGTGATGAAGCGTTTGCGGATCTCATTGACCGATTGAACATCTTCTTGAGAAAGTGGTTTTCTCGTTGATGCAAAATCAAGCAAATCACGCAATTGAAGCGGGTGTTCGCGTGCTTCTTTTTTGATTGCTTCGGCGTATTTTTTCCACTCAGTGTAACTGCCTGTGTCACATGCTTTTTGAAGTTGGTGAATAAGATCACCTGTCAAAGCGTGACGCTCGCCTGAACGACGGATGCGGTAGAAACCACCAACAGGCAGAGCCATAACTTGACCCTCCCAAGCTTTGTCGTGAAGGCCGAGTGTTTTTTTGGCAAGACCATTTAGGCCGATACCTGAAATTTTGGATGTCATGCCCGGGAAGTAATTGTCCACGAGGGCGCGTGATAATCCAAGCGCTTCGAAGTTATATCCGCCGCGATAGGAGGATATAACCGAGATGCCCATTTTGGACATGATCTTAAGAAGACCAGCATCAATGGATTTTTTGAAATTCTGACAGGCTTCTTTAAGTGTAACACCTTGAACAAGGCCACGAGAAAAACGATCAGCAATAGTTTCCATTGCTAGATAAGCATTTACACATGTTGCTCCAACACCGATGAGGACGGCGTGATAGTGTGTGTCCAGACATTCAGCAGAACGCACTGTGATAGAACAGAATGAACGCAATTCTTTTTTCACAAGGTGAGAATGTACAGCTCCAACAGCAAGGATCATCGGAATGCCGGCTAATTCACCATTCTGGTTTTCGTCGGTAAGAACAATGTGTTCTTTGCCTTGAGACACAGCGTCTTCTGCTTCCTGACAGATGCGGATCAGGGCTGCCTGCAATGTGCCACCAGCGGATTGAGAAGCGGCTGCATCAGCATCAAATGTACAATCGATAATGGAGACGCCATCGCCAAGAATGTCGATGAGGTTATTGTACATGCCAGTCGTGAGGACAGGGCTTTCTAGCAAAAACACGTTTGATTGAGCTTCATCATCGGCAAGAATGTTACCGAGGTTTTTAAAACGTGTTTTCAAACTCATCACGCGGTCTTCACGCAATGGGTCAATCGGTGGGTTTGTCACCTGTGAGAAGTTCTGACGGAAATAGTGGGATAGAGGGCGGTAGCCTTCGGATAGAACAGCGATCGGGCTGTCATCTCCCATAGACCCAATGGCCTCTTTTCCATCTTCAATCATAGGCGATAGAATGAGCTCGGTTTCTTCCATAGAGAAACCGGCAGCAGTTTGACGGCGCAATAATTCATCGCGGTCATATGTTTTTGGTTCTGTGCCTTCCGTGACGCGCTCATCTAGCTCGATCACATTTTCTAGCCACTCATCATAAGGGTGTTGTGCAGCGAGTGCATCAATCACTTCTTTGTGGTTATAGAATTTACCTTCTTCGATGTTGACTGCGATCATGCCGCCCGGAGCTACACGGCCACGACGGTCAATTGTGTCAGGATCAAGCGGACACATGCCTGTTTCAGAACCACAAGCAAGCACGCCATCATTTGTGAGAGCGTAACGCATTGGACGAAGACCGGAACGGTCTAGTCCAGCAACTGCCCAACGTCCATCAAACGCACATACAGCGGCAGGGCCATCCCATGGCTCCATCACAGCATTTGCATAAGCATAGAGACCTTGGTGGGCTTGAGGCATCACGTCTTCACGTTTGGACCATGCTTCGGGAATAAGAAGTGTTTTTGCCATTGTGGCTTTGCGGCCAGCACGTACGAGCAATTCAAATGCGGCATCTAGAGCAGCAGAGTCTGATGAGCCAAGTGAAATGACGGGTTTAATGTCGTTTTCATAACCTTCAAATGTCTCGGAAACCATGCGGATTTCGTGTGACTTCATCCAGTTTACATTTCCGTGAATGGTGTTGATCTCACCATTGTGTGCCAACATGCGGAAAGGCTGAGCCAACCACCATTGTGGGAATGTGTTTGTTGAATAGCGTTGGTGGTAGATTGCGACTGAAGAGACAAAACGTTCATCCTGAAGGTCAGGGTAGAATTTATCGATGTCCTCAGCCAAGAACATACCTTTATAAATGATCGCTTTGGCAGAAAATGAGCAGATATAAAAGCTTGGAATACCTGCTTCACGGACGCGTTTTTCTATGCGGCGGCGGCAGATATATAGAATTTTTTCAAGCTCAGCTTCGTCGCGTCCTGAGGGGTCACAGAACATGATTTGCTGGATTTCAGGACGTGTTGCATCAGCTTTTTGTCCGATGACAGATGTGTCGATAGGAACTTGACGCCAACCATAAACATGGAAGCCAAAACCAACGACTTCTGTTTCAACAATTGTGCGGGCGCGTTCTTGGGCACCTAGGTCTTCACGGGGCAAGAAAACCTGACCAACACAAATGGGTTGATCTTCGTTGGGTGCGTGTCCTGTTTTTTGGATTTTGGCGTGGAAAAATGCTTGTGGCACATCCAGACGGATACCCGCTCCATCACCGGTTTTACCATCGGCATCAACAGCACCACGGTGCCAAACGTTTTTTAGTGCTTTGATACCGGCTTCAACGATTTTACGGTTGGGTGTACCATCCATTTGTACAACAAGACCAACACCACACGCGTCATGCTCATCAGCAGGATTATATGCGTGTGCATCCATCAAAGCCTGACGTTTGGCTTCATAATCAGCTTTGTAATTGTTTTGTTCGGTCATCGGTTTTCACCTATTTGGGTGGAGAACGGTCGTGTTTTTGCCTGACCATCCCCAGAATTTTGTCCAATTGCGCAAAATTATTTTGTTTGCGCTTATTCTATTTATTCAGCAGCTATTTTCGAACTAGCGGCCTGAGCTTTCATGTATTTGTGCATGTGCTCGGCTGCGTCGCGGCCATCTTTTACGGCCCAGACAACAAGAGACGCACCGCGCATAATGTCACCAGCTGCAAACACACCATCAAGAGATGTCATCAGGTTTGCGTGATTGACTTTCAGAGCACCCCAACGGTTCACAGTCAAAGCTTCTTCATTAAAGAGCTGTGGTAGGTCTTCAGGGCTGAAACCAAGCGCTTTAATGACGATGTCTGCTTTCACTTCGTATTCTGAACCTTCAATTGGTTCTGGAGAGCGACGACCGGAGGCATCTGGCAGGCCAAGCTTCATGCGAAGTGCTTTAACCGCTTTAACGCCGCCAGTTTTTTTCTCGACGACTGAGCTAGGCGCAGAGAGCCAATCAAATTTGACGCCTTCTTCTTCTGCATTGAGAACTTCGCGTTGAGAGCCTGGCATGTTTTCACGGTCACGGCGATACATACATGTAACGGCCTTAGCGCCTTGGCGGATGGCTGTGCGGACACAATCCATTGCCGTGTCACCACCACCGATGACGACAACGCGTTTGCCTTCAGCATTTAGTTCGCCCGATTCAAAACGCTCGACCTTGTCACCAAGGCTGAGTTTGTTTGATGTAATCAGGAAGTCTAAAGCAGCGTGCACGCCTTTGGCATCTTCACCTGGCATATTCAGGTCACGTGCTTTATAAACACCTGTCGCGATTAGCATTGAATCGTGTTTCTGGCGCAGTTCTTGGAGTGTGACTGTGTTTCCAACATCTGTGTTGTATACAAATTCAACACCGGAATCTTTGAGGTATTGCTCACGGCGAAGCACGATTTCTTTTTCAAGCTTAAAGCCGGGGATACCATATATTAGAAGACCACCAGCGCGGTCATAGCGGTCATAGACTGTGACTTGATATCCTAAACGGCGCAATTGTTCGGCCGCAGCGAAACCAGCAGGACCTGCACCAATAATACCAACGGATTGATCGCGTTCTTTGGGTGGTTTTACAGGTGTAACCCAGCCATTTTCAAATGCTGTGTCAGTGATGTATTTTTCAACAGCTCCAATGGTGACAGTGCCATGTCCTGATTGCTCGATAGTACAACTGCCTTCACACAAGCGATCTTGCGGACAGATGCGGCCACATATTTCTGGCATGTTGTTGGTTGAAGATGATAATTGATACGCTTCTTCCAAACGGCCTTCGGCGGTGAGTTTAAGCCAATCAGGAATATTATTACCTAGAGGGCAATGTTGCTGACAAAACGGGACACCACATTGGGAACAGCGAGAGGATTGTTCTGCTGCTTTTGCATCAATGTAGTCAGCATAAATTTCATGGAAATCTTGCTTGCGGTTTTTGGCGTCACGTTTTTTTGGCATCTCTTTGTCGAGCGAGATGAATTTCAGCATTTTCTCAGGCATGACTGACTTCTTTGATCTTAGTTTTATATGAGTGAGACCTTCATAATCCGCTAGAACGAGGCCTGCAAGCCTCAAAATGTATGATTGAAACCATATGGATCTCAAATAGGCCGTGTATTGGAGATTTAAGCTAGTAGTTGATAATGGTTCTCATATTTTATGCACTATATGGTTTGTAATAATTTTTAACACGTTTTATGGCTGGTTATTGTGCTGTAAACGCTTGCATCATTATGACAGTAGCAGTTTGGTGCATCACGTTGGTTTCGACCATGTTTTAAGTATGGGGTATTATATGTCGTATTTGCAATTGGCTTTGATTGCTTTGGTGCAAGGAATAACGGAATGGCTTCCGATTTCATCATCGGCGCACGTTTTGTTGGCAGCAGACTATTTTGGTTTAGATGGTCCTGAAGAATTGCTGATTAATGCGATGGCGCATTTGGGAACATTGGGTGCAATCCTCATTTATTTTTGGAAAGATTTCGTCAAAGCGAGTGTAGGAAGTGTTGAGCTTGTGTCTGCGCCGATGACAAAAAAGCCTTTGTCTGAAGCGGCGCATTTAGCCTTGATGATTATTGTTGCCACCCCTGTCGCCCTTGCGATTGCAGCGGGATGGGAAATTTTCGCGGATGATGCAGTGAAAGACAGTATGCGCAATGTGTATGTGGTGGCTGGTTCAACAGTTTTCTTTGGTGCTTTGCTGTGGTGGGCAGATGTAAAAGGTAAAACACACCGCACAGAAAAAGACATGACGATGAAAGACGCTTTTCTGATTGGGATTACCCAGCCGATTGCAGCATTAATTCCCGGCACTAGCCGGTCGGGTATTACAATGACGGCATCTCGTGCGCTTGGGTTTAGTCGTGAAGAAGCAGCACGTTTTTCAATGTTGATTGGTGCACCTATGCTGGCTGCTGTTGGTGCTTATGCATTTCTTGAGTTGACGAAAGCAGGGGGCAATACAGGAGATGCCACTTTGATGGATGGGCTGTATGTGGCTGCATTGTCTTTTGTGTCAGGGATTGTGTCTATTGCAGCTTTGATGGCGATCCTTAAGCGTATGAGTTTCTTGCCATTCGTGCTTTATCGCTTCGCGTTGGGTGGTCTTCTATTGCTGATGGCCCCGCATTTAATGGCTTAGATAATTTAACCCAAAAGAAAACGGGACCAGTTGGCCCCGTTTTTTGTCTCTGATTTTAATCAGTCAATTAAATATCGACGCGAGATACGTCTTCTTTTTCAGGAATGTGGAATTGACCATATTCACGGTGACGCCAAAGATAAGTTGGAACGATAGCTTCCACAGTTTCTAAACTTGTGACGCCAAGATCTTCGATTGTTCCAAAGTTTTTGTCTGTTTCTAGGCCGACAATGTTATCTGATTTTAGCATCCGCACTTGATCACGCGTGATTGGCGGTGCGTGGAAAGGCCAGAATTTAAATAGTCCGGCAAAGACAAGGCCTTTAAGTTCAGCAGCAAAGAATGGAATCGGGAGCAAAGTTTTTTTGCGGTCTGTTTGCTCAGTAATGAATTCTAGCAATTCTTTGAATGTGTATGTGCGTGGGCCGCCAATTTCATATGTGCGTCCCTGTGTTTCAGGGATTGAAAGGGCGTTTACGATCGCATCAGCTAAATCACCCACAAAAACGGGTTGGAATTTGGTTTTGCCGCCGCCGACCAAAGGAAGGAAAGGCAAAAATTTGGCAAAGGTCGCAAATTTGTTGAAGAATTGATCTTCAGGGCCAAAAACAAGTGATGGGCGCAAAATTGTTGCCGTCGGGATTTGATCAAGGACGGTTTGTTCTGCTTCAGCTTTAGTGCGGGCGTAATTTGCATTGGACTCAAGGTCTGCACCAATTGCTGACAATTGTATAAATTGCTTAATACCAGCATCTGCGGCGTATTCAGCAATATTTTGCGCACCTAAAGCCTGTGTGCCATCAAAGGTGTTTCTACCTTTTTGGTATAATAGGCCGACAAGATTCAAAACTGCATCGGCACCATCAAGTGCGCGAACAATAGACGGGCGGTTGCGGACATTGGCTTGGATGATTTGGACTTGACCAACTTCTCCACCTATACGCATGTCGCCAGCGTTCATCGGATTGCGGACAGCGACGCGAACACGCCAACCTGCTTTACACAATGCGCGTACTGCATAGCGGCCTATAAAGCCCGAGCCACCAAATACTGTAATGAGTTTGCCTGACATGACACCTAGTCCTGTGTGATTCATTCGTCCGCTGACTATAGACGAGAGTGTGCTTAATCAAAATTCGCTGCAAATGTCTATGCAGTTTGGCGCGAAAGAACGTCGCGCCGGCTAAATAGAGGCTTTTTTCCCGCTTATACCGTAGCGATTGCTAACAAATTGCAATTTCGACATCAGTTTTTAACAGACTGGATCTTTTGAGTTTTTGCTATTGGCTATCTGCAATTCCATTAATTCTAAGTTGTTACTACTGTTGACAACGTAGTCATTTGTGACATCTATTGCAGTCCCCGGATTGTTTGAGGTGTGCGAGATGAAAACTAGTTCAGCTTTGAAATTAGTGAGCCTTTGTGTGTTAGGTGGTGTTATGACTGGTTGCGTAAAGGCATCCGATGTTCAAAAAGTATCTGATCAAGGAGCAGCGTTTACAGAATTAGCTGCCTCTACGCAAGAATCAGGCGTTGCGAATCCAGATATCTGGCCAGATCTTGCCCCTTTACCATTAGACCCTGAAGTTGAAGCACGTGTCGATGAGCTGCTTGCTCAAATGACATTGGAACAAAAAGTTGGGCAAGTCATTCAAGGTGACAGTGACTCCATTACACCTGAGGACGTTAAAAAATATCGTCTTGGTTCAATTTTGAGTGGCGGTAGCTCCGCACCTGGCGATAAAGCATATACAGATGCTCAAACATGGCTGGATACAGCAGATGCGTTTTATGATGCATCAGTTGACCCTGAAGGCGTTGAAGTCGCTATTCCTTTGATCTGGGGAATTGATGCTGTTCACGGGCACACAAATCTAGCAGGCGCAGTGGTATTCCCTCACAATATTGGATTGGGTGCTGCGAATAATCCGGATTTGATAGAAAAAATTGCGGCATCTACGGCAAAAGCGCTGACAATTTCCGGTCATGATTGGACGTTTGCACCTACTCTGGCTGTACCAAGAGATGCACGTTGGGGCCGCACTTATGAGGGCTTCTCTCAATCACCTGAGATCGTTTCAGAATATTCCGCTCGCATTGTTGAAGGATTGCAGGGCGTTTATGGTGCGGATGACTTCATGACCGAAGGCCGCGTTATTTCCAGCGCCAAACACTTCCTTGGAGATGGTGGAACTGAAAACGGTGTTGATCAGGGTAATGTGACGATTTCTGAAGAGGAATTAAGAGACATTCATGGCGCGGGTTATATTGGCGCTGTTGAGTCTGGTGTGCAAACGATTATGGCGTCTTTTAATGCTTGGCACGGCAAAAAAATGCACGGTAATAAATCGCTGTTGACGGGTGTTTTAAAAGAACAAATGAATTTCCAAGGTTTTATTGTTGGTGATTGGAATGGTCACGGACAGATTGCTGGCTGTACGAATACTGATTGTCCTCAAGCTATCAATGCTGGTCTGGATATGTATATGGCACCAGACAGTTGGAAAGGGCTGTGGGAAACAACATTAGCGTATGCAAAGAATGGGACAATCCCAATGGAGCGTCTCGATGATGCAGTTCGCCGCATCCTGCGCGTTAAAATTGCATCTGGCATATTTGAAAAAGGACGTCCAAGTGAGCGCGCCAATGCAGGTGATGCTGCTAATTTAGGTGCAGATGAGCATCGTGCTATCGCACGTGAAGCAGTACGCGAATCTTTGGTTCTTATAAAGAATAACGATCAGATTTTACCATTAGCAGCCGCACAGACGGTTATGGTCGTCGGTGATGGTGCTGATAGCATATCTAAAGCATCAGGTGGATGGACGCTCTCATGGCAGGGGACTGGTCACACCAATGATGAATTCCCGAACGGAACAAGCATACTTGATGGTATAAAATCAGTTGTTGAAGCGGGTGGCGGTAAAGTTATTTTCAACCCAACTGGTGAAGTGATGGATGAAAAGGCTGATGTTGTTATTGCTGTATATGGTGAAGATCCGTATGCGGAATTCCAAGGCGATATCGAGCATTTGGCATTTTTAGACAATGGGTTTGATACGTCTAGCTTGAAAGCTCACAAAGATGCAGGCGCAAAAATCGTATCTGTATTTTTGTCTGGGCGTCCTCTTTGGGTCAATAATCAAGTTAATGCGTCTGATGCGTTTATTGCGGCTTGGTTGCCGGG
>JGI2924J29684_1078018_pt1 | contig 28149 bp, 25 predicted proteins | sample BenlonsequencITS_FD_29684 | JGI IMG/M metagenome (IMG submission 29684)
AAAACCAGAGGTTATCTCATAAGTTCTCGTCATTGCGATTCCGATGGATATCGGAAGAAGCAATCTCGTCATACGTGCAATCAAAGCACATCTAGATCACTTCACTCCGCTCGTGATGACGGATTAATTATTTTTGAAACAATCTCGGCACATTCGTAGCCATGGATGAAGCCCATGGTAAATTAACCCATTCAACGTTTTCCGTTTTAGCCTCATTGACCGTCCTATTTCCCACAACTTCCCGCTAAAACCCATTCGAGCGGATAGAGGAAAAGCATCGTTTTAGCGGTTTGAAATTTTCTTTCATAAGAACATGTCGAAAAACATTTCCCAGAAATATTGCTTGATCCCACTTCCCTGAGATGGACTGGGTTTTGAATGATAGCACCGTGTAATTCATCTTAAATTAAGGGGCATTGGTGCATGATGGAAGCCATTCTTATAACTTTCTTTTTATTACACGTCTAATTGCGCTAAATTAAGCATATGAATAAAATTGCCTTAATCACAGGAGCGACCTCCGGTATCGGCCGGGAATGTGCCATAGCATTATCAAATTCCGGTTATAACATAATTGCCACTGGCAGACGTGAAGAACGTCTCCAAGCGCTGCAAAGTAAGCTGTCCCCATCAGTCGATTATCACTATTTGGTGTTTGATGTTCGAGATAAAGCAGCAGTGGACGCTGCACTAGACAGCCTACCAAAACCATGGAGCGACATTGATGTATTGATCAATAATGCTGGAAACGCCCATGGGCTAGATCCCATTCAAGAAGGAGACCCCGCGGATTGGGATGCCATGATGGACATCAATGTAAAGGGATTGCTATACGTTTCCAAAAAGGTCATGCCGGGCATGATTGACAAAAAAGCCGGGCATATTGTGAATATTGGCTCTATCGCTGCCAAGGAAGTCTATCCAAACGGAAACGTCTATTGTGCCTCCAAGCATGCCGTGGACGCCATCACCAAAGGAATGCGACTGGACTTGACCAAATACAACATCCGTGTGACAGGCATTCATCCGGGCTTGGTCGAGACCGAATTTTCGTTGGTCCGGTTTAAAGGAGATGAAGAAAGGGCAAAACACGTTTATGAGGGATTTGAGCCCCTAAAGCCAGAAGATATTGCTGACATCGTCCACTTTGCCGTCACCAGACCGGCACATGTGGTCATGACCGACATCACCGTACTGGCAGGAAAGCAGGCCAACAGTAACACCGTTTATAAAGACCAATCCTAATGCGTCATCTTTTATATCTTTTTATTTTAGCTATGGTCATGGCCTGTAATGGTCGAACAGGCCACCAATCTGAAAGCGCCGCCGACAAGTCGGTCACCCCTTCGGCCATCAAGGACCTCGATCCCACGACAGCCAAGGAACCGGTTACTGCCCCCAAGGATTCCTTGGGCAAGCTGGAAAAGGGGCTTATCGTGGCAGGACTGGTGAATGTAAAAGCCCAACTCCCGGAAGTTTTTGTGGAGCTAAAATACAGCACAACGGACAATTTTTTCGGAAAGGACGTGTATGGGCCATTGGTAAATTGCTACCTACAGCCAGAGGTGGTCAAAATGCTCAAGGAAGCCCTCACCAACCTACAAAAGGAGCATTCCGATTTGACGTTCCTGATTTACGATGGGGTGAGGCCCCGGTCTGTCCAACAAATCCTTTGGGATGACCTTGACAAGCCCGACAGCCTTAAGCCTTTATACGTAGCCAATCCCCAAAAGGGCAGCCTTCATAATTACGGTGTCGCCGTGGACCTGACGTTGGCAAACCGCTCCACTGGCAAGCCATTGGATATGGGTACCCACTATGACTATTTCGGTTACCCTGCCTATCCCGACCGGGAAGAGCAGATGCTTGCCGCGGGCAAAATCACTGCTCAGCAGGTCAACAACCGCAAAATCCTTCGAGCAGCTATGAACAAAGCTGGATTTTCTGAAATTGGCTCCGAGTGGTGGCACTTTAATGCCTTCAGCCTTCAGGAAGCCAAAAGTCGTTATAAAATTGTAGAATAATCAACCAATACGTTAAACCTAAAATAATAACCAATGAAGCTCACTCATCAAAAGCCATGGCTTATCGGCTTTTTCACGCTTATGATCACCTTTCTCCTGGCAGATCAGTCCTTTGGCCAGCGAGGACAATTTAAGGCCCTAATCTTTAGCAAAACCCAAGGATTTAGGCACCAATCCATTCCCAATGCAGTCAAAGCACTAAAGGACATGGCCGACACCCGTGTATTCAGTGTTTACGCGACAGAAGACGCTACCATCTTCAATGATAAGTCTTTAAAAGATTATGATGTCATCATCATGGCGAGCACCACTGGTGACATCCTTTCTGATGAGCAAAAAGAAGCATTTAAACGTTTTGTCCAAAGCGGAAAGGGCGTCGTAGGCATCCACAGTGCTACCGACACCGAGTACAACTGGGACTGGTATACCAAGCTGATCGGCGGCCAATTCATGCACCACCCTGCTCAACAGACGGCCAGGCTAAACGTCGTGGACAGAAACCATCCCGCCACTTACCACCTCAACGAAAAGTGGCTTTGGACGGACGAATGGTATGCATTTAAAAACTTCAACGAGGATGTTCACATCCTTTTGCAGCTGGACGAAACTTCCTATGATCCTGGCTCCAGGGACGGAAAATCAATGGCCATGGGCGAGGTTCATCCCATGTCTTGGTACCATGAATACGATGGAGGAAGGGTTTTCTACACGGCCCTCGGCCACGTAGAAGCAGCCTATGAAGATGAGGATTTTCTGGACCACGTTTATGGAGGCATCTGGTGGGCTGCCAAAGGGTATCCCATCGAATAATCCCTTAAGCTTCGGCTAGTGAAACGATCTTTTTCAATGGAGTTTCATAAATATCATGTCCTCCCTTGTAAAGGATCGTTTCTTTTTTCATGTTCATTTTTGCAAGGAATTCTTCTTGCTCAAGCTTTTTCTCCGCAGTTACGAACGCATCACTATCCCCCTCCACAAACCGAACGTCCGTGTCTGAAAACTTGTTTGAAGCCTCTCCGAAATCCATGTCATGTGCAAAGCCCCCTCCCCAGAGGGTCAGGCTTTTGATGGGACTGGAAAGTGCAGCAGCCCAACGGGTCGCCGTCGCACAGCCTTGGGAGAACCCCAAAATATGAATCGACGGAGAGCCGGAAAACTGGCCCAGGTTTTTGGCCAACACCTGATTTAAAAACCGGTGGTTATTAAGGATGTCGATTTCCCTTTCGTGTTTGGTCATCCAGTTGGCACCTACACGCCCCGAAAATCCCTTAAGATAACCGTGGTTTTGTGCTTCTGGGGCTACAAAGAGCCGGTGATCGGTAAACTGGCTTTTAAATTTCCTGAGAAAATAAGGTGCTAGCTGGCCATATCCATGAAGAATTATCCATAAATCAGTTTCATCTCCTAGGGGCAATTGGGAGGTGGCATATGCACCTGTAGCTTCATACGACACATGTTGATACATGGGGATTTAACTATTTAAGTCATCAAATTTAAACGGTAGGAGCTGGCTGACATTTGCTGCCTTGAGGACCTTACCCTCAGGGGTGAGCATTAAAATCTCAATGGGCCGGCCAAATTTAACCTCGTACTCATTGATCGTCTGGCGGCACAGGCCACACGGGGAAACGGTAGCAAAGCCTGCTTCATGGAACCGCTGCGCTACAATCATGATCTTCAGCGGCCTGAGCTCAGGAAAATTGGCATGGGCAAATCCCAGCAGCACCCGCTCGGCACATACCCCAACGGGAAAAGAGGCATTTTCCTGGTTATTGGCAGCCAAAATCTGTCCATCCTCCATCAACAACGCAGCGCCTACCCCGAAATGAGAATACGGAGCATAAGCATTTTTCATTGCTTTTTTTGCTTTCTCCAGCAGCGCAATCTCTGATTCACTAAGCTCATTTATATCAAGTAAATGTAATATTACCTTTTGTTCAATCTTTTCACTCATATCATGTGAATTTAGTTGGCGCGCTCTGTTCTATTTTTTATACCTTAATGTCTCCACTTTCGCAAAGGCATTTTCAGCAGTTATTCTAACGATCCTCCCCTTCGGCTTGGTTTAAGCGGGAGCTTTTTTTGCGCCCAACTAATTTCCATTAAAATATTTTAAGGTCAAAGATTAAATGTTCATCTTCATATACTTAACCCAATAAACTCAAAATGAAGACAATTCTGATCATCGGAGCCGGCAAATCCTCCAAAGTACTGGTAGATTTCTTGCTGAAGGACGCACCGGCCAAGAATCGTAAAGTGATACTTGCTGATGTGGATGCAAAGGTGGCAGAGAAGAAACTTGCCGGACACCCTTCAGGGGAGGCGGCAAGTATAGACATCCATGACAAAAGGAAACTGCACACACTTATCAAGCAAGTGGACATAGTGGTCTCCATGGTTCCGGCCTTTTTACACCCATTAGTGGCAAAAGCAGCCGTAACCGAAAGAAAGCATTTTTTCTCCGCATCTTACGAGTCCGCTGAAATGAAGGAGCTTGCCAAGGAAATAACTGCCCATAACCTGTTTTTTCTGAATGAGTGTGGCCTGGATCCGGGAATCGATCACATGTCCGCCATGAAGCTGATCGACGCCGAAAAAGCCGAAGGAAACCAAATCGTCCTTTTCAAATCCTATTGCGGTGGATTGCTCTCCTCCGAAAGTGAAGCGGATAATCCATGGAAGTATAAATTTACGTGGAACCCGAGAAATGTTGTCCTGGCAGGGCAAAGTACCTCGCGGTTTATCAGGAACGGACGTTACAAGTTCATTCCGTATCACATGCTTTTCAGAAGGACAGACCTGATCTCCTTTAAGGAAGAAGGTGATTTCGATGGCTATGCCAATAGGGACTCCCTGAATTACCGGGGTGTGTATGGGCTGGAGGGTATTCCTACGATCATACGGGGCACCCTACGAAGGGCCGGTTTTTGTAAAAGCTGGGATGTCCTGGTCCAGCTGGGATTGACGGACGATTCGTTTGAGATGGATTTGCCACACGATTTCACCATGCGGATGTTCACCAATGCCTTTCTCCCCTATGATCCCGTGCACCGTTTGGAAGAGAAAATCCAGCGGCTATTACCTTGGGTGGATAAGGAGATCATAGAGAAATTGGCTTGGCTAGGATTGTTTGACCATACGCCCCTTTCATTATTTAAGGGGAGCCCAGCAGTGATATTACAGGCGATCCTGGAGGACAAATGGAACCTTTCTCCCTCCGACAAGGACATGGTGGTCATGCAGCATCAACTTGAAACGGTAAGCCCTTCTGGTACCAAAAAAAGCATCACCTCCAGCATGATCATTAAAGGCGAAAATCATGAATATACTGCGATGGCCAAAACCGTTGGACTCCCTTTGGCTGCTGCCGTTGACCTCTTCTTGGAAGGGGAAATTCCACTTCGGGGGCTCCACCTTCCCATAAAAGAAGAAATTTATTTACCTGTCCTGAAACTATTGGCCAATAATGGCATTACCTTCGATGAGGAAGCAGTCATCCTAAAAGGTCAATAAAAAATCCTTAAGCAAGTTTTGGTAACTTGCCGTATAAGTAAAATCCTCATTTTTAATACAGATGGTATTCATTTCAGGCGATGGCTTCGCATTAAAACTGAATGACTTGATGTGCCGCAACGTTTTGGTAGACGGCCTGTCCTTCAACTCATACCACTCCTGCGCATGTAACCCAAAGAAGCGCGCGATTTTATCCAGCTCCTTCATTTGCTGGGGCGGCAGTATCACCCAAAAAAACCCTCCATTTTTATCAAGACGCTTCACAACTCCCTTTATCAAATCACCAAATGACAGCTCGTCGTTATGCAGTGCCAGGTTTCGCTGTAAATCTGCAGACTTATGATGCTTGGGAAAGTAAGGAGGATTGCTGACGATAAGCGGATAATTTTCAGTGGACTCTTTTTCAAACGCCTGAAAACGCATACACTTTATCTCCACACGTCCTGGCCAAGGGCTTTTTTGGACATTTCTCCTTGACTGGCTGGCGGCCGCTTCGTCCAGTTCAATCCCCTGTACGGTAGCTTCAGGAAACCGCTGAGCAAGCATCAGGGTAATCACACCAGTACCACTCCCAATATCCAAAATGCTATTTGGTGATGCATGCTTGGCTAAAGCCCCAAGAACAACAGCATCAGTGCTCACCTTCATGGCACAATGATCCTGGTGAATGGTAAACTGCTTAAACTGAAAATAAGTATTGGCCATGATTGACTATTTCTCTTTTGACATGGACAGACGCCAAAGTACAAAACCTAATTTTCTCTCTCGTACGCCTCGTCTACCAAAAGCTTGGACGATTCAGCTGCAGCGACAGCCAGTTGGTCACAGCGTTCGTTTTCTGGATGGCCGGCATGCCCCTTCACCCATTGAAATTGCGGTTTGTATTTATTGTGCAGGGGAATATAGCGCTTCCACAGGTCCACGTTCTTTTTATCCTTGAACCCCTTTTTCTGCCAGCTCCAAATCCACCCCTTGGTGATCGCATCCACCACGTATTTACTGTCCGAGTAAACTTTTACGGGGATTCCATCTACCTTGATGGCCTCCAGTCCCTTGATGACCGCCAATAACTCCATTCGATTGTTGGTCGTCAGACGAAATCCTTCCGACAGTTCTTTTTCATGTTGCCTGAATTTCAAGATTGTTCCGTACCCTCCATTCCCGGGGTTTCCTTTGGCCGCGCCATCTGTATAAATCAAAATCATGCCCAAAAGTAAAAAAAATGTCAGCCATTTCTAGCTGACATGTTAATTGACATTCTGGGTATTTTATATAAACACCTAGAAGTTATCAAATAGATTCGTCTTAAAGATTTTGATCGCAATCGACAGCAAGATGATTCCGAAAATCCTTCTGAGCACATCCAAGCCTGTTTTTCCTAGTTTTCTCTCCAGCCATGTGGTACTCTTCAGCACCATGTACACGACGACCAAATTGATCAGAATCCCTATGGCTATGTTGATTTGGTGAAATTCAGCCTTGAGGGTCAGGATCGTCGTCATCGTCCCTGCGCCTGCGATGAGCGGAAAAGCAATCGGAACAATCGACGTGCTCGATGCGTCGGCCTCAGGATCGGGCTTGAAAATCTCAACGCCCAAGATCATCTCTGCCCCCAGTGCAAAAATGATCAAGGCACCCGCAATGGCAAAATCATCCACTCCTATCCCAAACAGGTTTAGGATGTTTTTTCCCAATAAAAGAAATAAAACCATCAATATCCCCGCCACGATGGTCGCTTTCTCCGACTGGATATGGCCTGATTTACGGCGCAGATTGATGATAATGGGGATAGACCCCAAGATATCAATGACCGAAAACAAGATCAATGAAACCGAAATAACTTCTTTGAAATCAAACATTATCTAAATTTTTGCGCGAAATTAGAATTTAAATTTTGAATAATTTCAATTTATGGATTAATACTCTTTTAAGAAGGTCAATAATTTTTCAAACTCCCCATCTGTAATGGCGGGAAAGTTAGCGATACGGAAGCTGGTCGGCTTTAAAGGGCCGTACCCGCTGCCCATTTGCATTCCTTTTTCCTCTGCCGTCTTCTTGACTTGCTTGATAAATTCTTCCGTACCGGAAATCCCCATGACCGTCTTGCTTCGGGTATTGGGGTTTTGCACCAGCATCATCAGCTTATCCGACTGGGCAATCGTATTTTCCAGTTGCCGCATACGATCACGCAGCATTTTATCGGTTTCCTGTATCTCAGGTCGGTCCTCCAGGCTACGCTTTAGCAAGTAAATGCCTAGCACATTGGGGGTATAGTGGGTTTGGTAATTGGCGGCATTTTCAAGCATAAAGCCCAAGCTATTGTACCGGCCTTGCTCTCCTTTCCGTTGGCATTTTTCAATGGCCTTAGGAGATAGCAGGAGCAGCCCAAGCCCTGCAGGGAGTCCAAAGCACTTTTGTACAGAAGCATACCAAATATCCGCAGCAGCAAAGTCCAGCTCAATACCGGCCATGGAAGAAGTCGTATCCACTGCAATCATTTTGTTGGGAAATTTTTTCCCCACTTGGCGAATCAGTTCATTGCTCACCTCTGTGGCATTGGAAGTCTCGTTCTGGGTAATGGCAATAAGGTCAAATTTTTCATCGATCTCCAATCCTGCCACGTCCAATTCCGTTTCCGTATCCAGCTTAAGAGACTGGGTATCGGCATTTAAGTGCTGCGCAAAATTCAGCCATTTCTTCCCAAAAGACCCTGAATAAATATGAAAACTTGCACTTTCCACGATGGACTGGGCGATGATCTCCCAGTTTTCGGTGGCACTGGAGGTAAACAGCAATTTGTAATCCTCAGGAACATGAAGCTTTTCCTTGATCAGCGTTTCCGTTTCCTGATAGAGATTCATAAAGGTCGCGCTTCTGTGATTGGCGCTCATGATGCCTTGGTCAAAAGCATCCTGAAGGTATTGTGCCAGCTGGTCATAGACCTTAGATGGCCCTGGAGCGAATGTAATCATTTTTGATAGGTGTTAGTTTTCAAGAAAATACTGAATGCCCAGTGCATAGCCCTTGAGACCAAGCCCAGCGATCATACCGATGCACTCTTTAGAAATAATGCTTTTGTGCCTGAAGGTTTCCCTTTTGTAGATGTTTGATATGTGGATTTCCATAACAGGAGTCGTGACGCCTGCGATGGCATCAGAAATCGCCACTGAAGTATGCGTATAAGCTCCTGCATTCAGCAAAATGGCATCGTAGGTAAATCCCACTTCGTGAATTTTATTGACCAATTCTCCTTCTACATTGCTTTGATAATAGCTCAGGGAGATATTGGAAAAAGTTGTCTCCAGCTCTCCAAAGAAGTCTTCAAAGGATTTGCTGCCATAGATTTCCGGTTCTCTTTTGCCCAAAAGGTTCAGGTTAGGGCCGTTAATGATCAGTATTTTCAAAATTTTAAATGGTTTGAAGTATGCTATCCCAAATTTTGATCAAAGTTAAGCATTGGAAGCAGGAAATGGATAAAAAAGTGGGGCTTTAATTTTATCTTTGGACAGAAAAGATGCACTTATGGCCGACTCTTGGGAAAATCACATCAAGCAATTTGAATACTATTTGAAGATCGAGCGCTCCCTCAGTAAAAATTCCATCTCAGCCTATCGTCGAGATATGGAAAAGCTTTCCGCATTCATGAAGGATGCTTTTCCTGGCATCACTCCCTTGACCACCCAATTAAATCATCTGAGAGCTTTTGTGAGCGAACTGGCCAGCTTGGGAATTTCAGAATACACACAGGCTCGCGTAATCTCAGGAGTAAAGGCATTTTTTAAATTTATGGTCTATGAGGACAAACTGGAAGAAGATCCCGCGATCTTGCTGGAAGCACCAAAACTAGGGAGGAAACTTCCCGACACCCTCAGTTATGAAGAAATCGTCAAACTTCTGGAAGGCATCAAACTCGGGACGCCAGAAGGCCACCGGAACAGGGCCATGCTAGAAGTCCTGTACAGCAGCGGGCTGCGGGTATCCGAGCTGGTAGAACTCAAACTGGGCATGGTCTATTCAGACATTGGTTTTCTGAGGATCCTTGGCAAAGGCAATAAAGAACGCTTGGTCCCCGTAGGAAAAGATGCCTTGCGCTACCTAAAACTGTATTTAGATGAAGTCAGGAACCATCAAAAGATCGCTCCGGGGCATGAGGAATACGTTTTTCTGAATAGGCGGGGCAAAAAGATGACCCGAGTGATGGTGTTTATTTTCATCAAAAAACTGGTCGAAGAAGTCGGCATCAAAAAGAAGGTTAGCCCCCACACGTTTAGGCATAGCTTTGCCACTCACCTGATTGAGGGAGGAGCGGACCTTAGGGCCGTCCAAGAGATGCTGGGCCACGAAAGCATCACCACCACGGAAATCTACACACACCTGGACCGGGAATATTTACGGCAGGTATTGACCGATTTCCATCCTAGAAAATAAAAAGGGGCAATCGATACCACCAAAGAATTTCATGACCGACTAAACAGCTATTAAACATTATAACGAAAGTATTTCATCGATATAAAAATGTTTTTCATTCCATTTATACATTCAAAAAACTAGAATCAATTATACTTATTGAGACTAAAAATACTAAAATTAGTCTTATCCTAAGAATAAAATATACCATGTGTCATTTTTTTAAATCCCCGCCCATAACCATAGGAGATATTATTTTTTTGATAACCCACTAATACACACTAAATTATAGTGTTTTTAACCACTCCAGCACCATGAAAAAACTAGCTAAGATTATACTTTATGGAACAGCCATATTTATAGCGATTTTGATTATAGCAGGTATCTATATGAAAACTGTTCTGCCCAATGTAGGAGATCCTGAGGAATTGGAAATAGAGGGAAGCACTGAACAAATAGCCCGAGGAGAGTATTTAGCGAATCACGTTATGCTCTGCATGGATTGTCACTCCGACCGTAACTACTCCCTATTCTCCGGACCTCCTCACCCGGGCACTAAAGGTTTAGGTGGCGATCGATTCGATAGGTCCATGGGACTTCCAGGAGTCTTTGTATCCCCCAACATCACTCCTGAGGGGATAGGAAACTGGACAGATGGTGAACTTTACCGATTGATCACTACTGGAGTTAAAAAGAATGGTGAGCCCATATTTCCCGTAATGCCCTACCAAAGTTACGGAAAACTTGACCCCGAAGACATTAAGGCAGTCATCGCATACATTAGGACCCTAGCCCCCCAAAAAAGTAACATTCCCCCAAGAGAGATCGATTTCCCAGTTAATTTCATTATAAGGACCATGCCAAGTAAAGCTACCCCCACTACACGACCCAATAAAGAAGATGTAATAGCATATGGTGAATATTTGGTCACCGCTGCAGCATGTGGTGAATGCCACACCAAATTCGAAAAAGGAAAATTCGTAGGCCCATATTTAGGAGGAGGAAGAGCATTCCCCTCTCCTAATGGAAATATAGTAAGATCCTCCAATTTAACCTTTCACTCCACAGGATTGGGTAATAAGTCAAAGGAGGATTTTGTACGGCAATTTAAGCAATATTCCCCTGAGCTATATACCCCAACAAAAGTCGGTGAAGGAGAATTCCAAACCATCATGCCTTGGACCATGTATGCTGGTATGGATACAACAGACTTAGCTTCAATCTATGAGTATCTTAGATCTTTGGAACCGATCAACAACCCAATCGAAAAAGTAACGTTTGCCAAGATAAATTCTAACACTGAATAACTAGAGACCTCCTCTACAGCCTGTCCTTATGCCACTATTGTTTTAAGCCCTGCTATCAGGGCTACCTAACACTGATTACAAATTAATTACCTCACGACATTAAGATCCTTATCCAGCCAAACCTTTTCATCTGCTGAAAGGGTCACGGACATTTTCTTCCCATTGTACAGTATAGGCTTGGTCTGGTTGGTCGCGCTCTTCAGTCCGAGCTTCAATAGCTGGCCTCCTTCCCAAATCATATCAACTTCTATATTCCCCCTGGCCACCAGACCTTTTACACTCCCGCTTTGCCAGCTTTCGGGCAGCGCTGGAAGAATACGAAGGAATCCTTCATGCGACTGCAGTAATAGCTCTGCTACTCCAGCGGTAAAACCAAAGTTACCGTCTATCTGAAACGGTGGATGCTCATTAAAGAGGTTTTTGGCGGTAGAAACCTGCAAGAGTTTGTAGAGGTTTTCTTCAGCAGACTTACTATCCAGCAGCCTCGCGTTAAAATTGATCATCCAGGCCCTGCTCCACCCGGTACCTGCGCCGCCGTGCTGAAGGCGGTAATCGATGGTCTTTTGGGCACCGGCAAAGGCCTCTGGAATATCCTCCGTAATATCATCTCCTGGATGAAGGGCATAAAGATGGGACATATGCCGGTGTCCTTTTTCCGGTTCTTCATAAGGCTCGTTCCATTCCAAAATCCTTCCATCAGGCCCGATGCCCACTCCGGGATATAGCTTCGCCAATTTCCCGCTCACCTCTTCGGTAAAGTCATCTTCTATGGAAAGTACCTTGGCGGCTGAAAGGGTGTTTTGAAACACATCACTGATGATTTGATGTCCCATCGCTGCTCCATAAGAGATCGCTGCAGGCTGACCATCGGCAGCCAAATAAGAATTTTCCGGCGACGTTTCAGGATAGGAGACATATAATCCTGTTTGATCATCTTTCTGGAGCCAATCCATATAAAATGCCGCAAATTCCTTCAACGCAGGATATCCCCGCTCTTTCAGGAAAGTGGTATCACCTGTAAATTGAAAATACTCCCAATAATGCCTGGATATCCAGCCTCCTCCGTGTATCCATGCGCCCCAATAGGCCCTGTTTGCACGCATCCATGGAGCTGCCCATAAATCAGATGCATGGTGCACCACACTTCCCCGCTCAACCCCATATTGCTCCTTCGCCGTAATTTTCCCTCGTTGGATCAATTGATCCACATAATCAAAAAGTGGAAGATGCATCTCTGGCAGATGGGTAGGGCCTGCCGGCCAATAATTCATTTGCAAATTGATGTTAAGATGGTAATCCGCATTCCAAGGCGCCTCGATATCCTTGTTCCAAATCCCTTGCAAATTTGCCGGGTTGGTGCCGGGTCGGGAAGATGAAATAAGCAAATACCGCCCATATTGGAACAAAGCTGCCGCCAATCCTTCGTCCTTACGACCATCTTGAACCCTTTTCAAGCGCTTGTCAGTGGGCAAAGTATCAAGCGCATGGCCTCCCAAATCAAGGGATACCCTGGAATAATATTCATCGAAATCCTCTTGATGTGCTAAAAGCAGTTCGTCAAAGCCCTTTGTCCCCAACTTCTGAAGCGTCTTTTCATTTTTTGACGCATAATCATCCTCGTAGTAAGAAGTATTACATACCAAATAAATCACGGCCTCCTTTACGCCTTCCAAACGAAGCTCCCCATTTTCCGCGGAAGAAGCCCCTCCTGACGTGACGACCTTAAGTTTGGTCTGAAACTTCACGCCATAATCCAGCGGTGTAGGCTGACCTTCTTTCGCGGCTTTATATTGGGTCACTTCTCCATCCATGACCAATTCATCTGCTGCTGGAGCATTTACGTTCACCGTGGGGTGGCCATCATCTTTTGGCCGGCCCAGACGAAGCTTGAAATTCATACCCGCTTCATCTGTAGTGGTCAGCCGAATGACCAACGCATCATCTACGGCAGAAGCGAACACCTCCTCGGTGTACTGTTCCCCTCCTGATTGATAACGCACCGATACAAGGGCATCATCAAGGCTTAACTGTCTCCTGTAGTGCTGAATTTCCCTTTCATCCCCAAAATCAATAAACAAATCCCCCATGGTCTGATGAGAGCGAACGATTCCTCTATAAGAAAATTTGTCGATAATTTCCTTATCCGCCTCATGAACCCTTCCGGACTTCACCAGTGCCCGAAGGGAGGCCAAATCTGCAGGACTTCCTTTGCTATCTCCCCAATCGGCGGCACCTGGCCACATCGAATCTTCATTAAGCTGAATTCTCTCGGTGCTCGTTTGCCCAAACACCATGGCGCCCAGCCGGCCATTTCCGACGGGTAGTGCCTCTTCCCATGAACCGGCAGGTTGTTCATACCAAAGCACAGTGGAAGGACGATCATCACGGTCTTTGGAAGTATCCGGAGAGCAGGAAAAAAACACACTGCTTGTTAAAAATCCGAGGATCAAGGTAAATCTTTGCATCATTAAAGGGTTAGTGTCAATCATTACGAAATCAAATTTGCCATGGGCTCAATGAGTAAATATACACAAAATAGTACTGATGACTTCAGGGATTTTTTCAAGGGCTTTACCCAACATCCATACTATCTTTGCAGCGTTTAAACGTTATCAAAAAAATAGTCATCGCCATCAGTACTAGTGGCAGACTGGTGTGCATTCCATTTGGCCTCCTCGCTTCCAGCACTTTTAAGTATGATTCTTCTGGGAGCTTAGAACGAAGCTTTTGAACTTTATCCGCAATTGATTTCTAGATATTGATTATTCCATCATGAAGGTTTCGTCTAATTCAATTAATTTAGCGGATAAATCAATCGACAATGTCTGTGTACAAATCCCTTTTAAAGCCATTTTTATTCAAGAAAAGTGCGGAAGAAGCCCATCACTTCACCTTTTCTATGACAAAAACCACGTTTAATTTACCCCTACTAAAAGGAGTACTCAAAACCATGTATGGATATGAGCATCCTTCGCTGGAACGAGAGGTGTTTGGGCTGAAATTTAGAAACCCAGTAGGATTGGCTGCTGGATTTGACAAGGATGCCAAGTTGATTGATGAGATGGCAATGTTGGGGTTTGGCTTTATTGAGATTGGCACCCTGACCCCCAAGCCCCAAGACGGAAACCCCCAGCCCAGACTTTTTAGACTTCCTGAAGATGAAGCCTTGATCAATCGCATGGGCTTTAACAATGGCGGGGTGGATGAAGCTGTAAAAAGACTCAAAAAGCGGACTTCCAAGGTCCTTATTGGGGGAAATATCGGCAAAAACAAGGTCACGCCTAACGAACATGCGGCATCAGACTACCTGTATTGCCTGGACAGCCTGCATTCCTATGTCGACTATTTTGTGGTCAATGTCAGTTCTCCCAACACGCCCAATCTCCGGGATCTTCAAGAGAAAGAGCCGCTCAAGGAGCTGCTTTCAGTAGTAAAGGAGCGCAATGACCAAAAAGACCACCCAAAGCCCATTCTGCTAAAAATAGCCCCGGACCTGAGCGATGGACAGCTGGATGACATCATCGAAATCGTCAAGGAAACCCAAATTGATGGCGTGATCGCCACCAATACTACCATTGACAGAACTGCACTCAAAACAGATCCGCAGCAGGTAGAAGCGTTGGGCGCAGGAGGAGTAAGTGGCAAGGTCCTCGGAAAAAGAAGCACGGAAGTCATCCGCTACCTTTCTGAGCATTCTGGAAAAGCGTTTCCCATTATCGGCGTAGGGGGAATCTTCAGTGCACAAGACGCCATTGAAAAGCTTGAAGCAGGGGCTTCTTTGGTACAGGTATACTCTGGGATGATTTACGAAGGACCGGGATTGATGAAAGCAATCAAGAAAGGCCTTAAGGAGTATTACAACAAATGATGCTTTAATTATTAGTCGATTACAATTAACTTACCTATTACACCAGGGACATATTGAAGAATTATGGCTTCAAACACTTATAAATCAAATACATTCAGAAAAAAAGAAAAAGCCAAAAAGAAGAAAAGCTCCTTTAACTTTTCATTGGGAGCATTAAAAGACAAGAAAATAGGGCTATCATTTGGGATTTTGTTTATGATGATCGGGCTATTTTTGTTTTTTGCCTTTTTGGGGTACCTTTTTACCGGCCCGGCCGATCAGAGCGTGGTCTCAGGCGGAAATGCGGAAGTGACCTTGCGACAAAATGCCGCCGAAGCCAGGAACTGGCTTGGATACGCAGGTGCCTACGTTTCCCATTGGCTAATATTCAGATGGTTTGGGCTGGCCGCTTTCTTATTGCCTCCTTTCCTCTTTTTACTTGGATTCAAATGGGCATTTAAAAAATCACTCGTCCCCATGACACAGTACAGCGCATTTGCACTGTTCTTTGTTTTCTGGTTGGGACTTTTGCTAGGTTATGTCGTCCACATCCTAAAAGGATTCAGCTATCTTCAGTTTTTAAGTGGCGGATTTGGCTATGAAATGGCAGTATTGGCGGATGAATTTCTAGGATGGGGTACATTCATTTTGATCTTCGGTTCGCTGCTGATTTTTGTGGTATTTTTCTTTAACATCACCCACATTGACTGGTTACAGCACGACCTAAAATCCGACGATCCTTACATCGCTCCCAAGCCGGCCGCACCGGTATCAAGAGAGTCCAATATCAGCGAACCATCCCAAGAAGATGAAATGGAGGAGGATGAAGAAGAAGTAATGATGAGTGATCAGGAAGAGGAGGACGAGCAAAGCTGGACCATTAAATCCGCTCAACCCGAGAAGAAAAAGACGCCTGTTTCAGAGCCTGCTTTCAATATCGACGACCTCGAAACAGCAGATGATGTCCAAGAGAAGGAAAAACCAGCAGACGAGAAAAAGTTTACCGTAGAAACCACGGCGCACGAAGAGAAGAAAGTCAGCGAAGTAGAAAACCTGGACCCCTACGATCCTACACTGGACCTTCCAAGCTACCAATACCCGAGCATTGACCTGCTCAATGAATACGACCAACAAAAGGTGACGGTGACCAGGCAAGAGCTTGAAGAAAACAAAAACAAAATCGTCGAAACGCTCGTCAATTTCAAAATCGGTATCCAAGAGATCAAAGCGACCATTGGCCCAACGGTAACGTTGTATGAGATTGTACCGGATCCTGGGGTCAAAATATCCAAGATCAAAAACCTTGAAGACGATATTGCCTTGAGCTTGGCGGCTTTGGGAATCAGGATCATTGCTCCCATTCCCGGAAAGGGCACCATCGGTATAGAAGTCCCCAATAAAAACAGGGAGCTGGTAGCAGCCGGATCCGTGTTGGGCACTGAAAAGTTCATGAAAAGTGACAAGGACCTTCCTGTGGCCTTGGGCAAAACCATTAGTAACGAAGTATTTGTCTTTGATCTGGCGAAAATGCCGCACTTGTTGATGGCCGGTGCCACGGGGCAGGGTAAGTCCGTCGGGCTAAATGTGATTTTGGCCTCCTTGGTTTACAAGAAACATCCATCGCAGTTGAAGTTTGTGCTGGTCGATCCCAAGAAAGTAGAATTGACCTTGTTCAACAAAATCGAAAGGCATTTCTTAGCCAAGCTGCCCAATGCCGAAGATGCCATCATCACTGATACCAAAAAGGTAATTTATACCTTAAATTCCCTTTGTATCGAGATGGACAACCGCTATGACCTGCTTAAAGACGCCGGCTGCCGGAATCTAAAAGAATACAATTCCAAGTTTGTGGCCCGAAAGCTCAATCCTGAAAAAGGCCATAAATTCATGCCTTACATCGTGCTGGTCATTGACGAATTGGCGGATTTGATGATGACAGCCGGTAAGGAAATAGAAGGCCCTATTGCCCGCTTGGCCCAGTTGGCCAGGGCTATTGGCATCCACCTGGTCGTGGCCACACAGCGCCCATCCGTAAATGTGATTACCGGTATCATCAAAGCAAACTTCCCGGCAAGGCTATCTTTCAGGGTAACCTCCAAAGTGGACAGTAGGACGATTTTGGATGCAGGGGGTGCTGAACAGCTTATCGGCATGGGGGACATGCTGCTTTCCCAAGGTTCTGACGTGATTCGTTTACAGTGTGCTTTCCTGGACACCCCTGAAGTGGAAAGGGTTTGTGAATGGATCGGAGAGCAACGAGGATACAGTGACGCCTATCTATTGCCGGAGTTTGAGGGTGAAGATGGAGACAGCAGCGTAGGAGAAGTAGACCTTGCAGATCGTGACCCGCTCTTTGAGGATGCCGCCCGGCTTATTGTCATGCACCAACAAGGAAGTACCTCCCTCATTCAAAGGAAGTTAAAACTCGGATACAACCGTGCCGGAAGGATCATCGACCAGTTAGAAGCTGCTGGGGTCGTAGGAGCTTTCGAAGGCAGTAAAGCCAGGGAAGTATTAATTCAAGATGAAGTCAGTTTGGAACAGTTATTGAGTAGCCTCTAGCGGCGAGAGCTTATTAACTGGATTACAATTATGTTAAAAAAGATCATACTACTCAGTCTACTTTTAGGCTGTATACAAACAAATTTATGGGCGCAAAAGGATCCAGATGCCAAGGCATTGCTAGATCAAATGAGTGCGCGATATCAATCCTTGGATGGCCTTAAAGCTACCTTTGAGTATTATTATTACAATGATCTGGACGGCGCAAGTCAGCGTAGTTCAGGAGAAGTAGCCGTCAATGGCAATCGTTACAAATTGGTCTTGCCCGACCAAGAGGTTTACAATGATGGTGAGACGGTTTGGACTTTTATCAAATCCAATAATTACCAAGAAGTCACTGTGAATACGGTGAGTGATAACACCGATGAACTTACCCCTTCCAGTATCTATAACTTGTATAAAAAAGGCTATAATTACGTTCTCAAAGGCGAAAAAAGCCAAGATGGGAAAAAAATAATTGAAATTTTACTCACGGCCGAAAGTGCCAAAGCACAATTCCAGAAGATCATATTATTTGTGGATAAAAGCAATAAGGACTTATTGGCATGGGAAGTATCCGATAGCGACGGTGGCACCTTTAAGTATGAGTTTAATGAAGTCGATACAAATGTCTCCCTAGGAAAATCCTTTTTTACGTTTGATCCCCAAAAATATCCCGGCGTAGAAATCATTGATTTGCGCTAGTAACACCGGAAAAAATTATCATATATTCTACACGAGACTGTCTCATACATCAGCCAAATCAGTTTATCACCAATTAGAGAACTGTTTTTTTGAGACAGTCTCTTTCTTATGTCCTATTCAACAAAACGGATCAAGCAGAAAAGATGGGGCTAACCTATTTCGATGGGCAAATATGTCCTTTGTCACTTTTGGTTGCTATTTGGCCACAAATAAACACTGATAAACACAGATAGGATGTTTAGGCATCGCAAATCCGTGTTCATCGCCCAGATTTATGGCTTGATCAAAATAACAGGAATTAAGCCTATATCGATGGCAAAACCAAGGCTAAATAAAAATGCCCTAAGACACCAAGTGGATGCTGTAATCTACACGGAAAGTCATTAATAATTGCTTTGTGCCATTGAGCCTTCATGGCAAATCATTATCCCCTAAATAGCAAAATTTCTCGCCCCAGAAATATGGCTTGATCCAAAAAACGGTCATTCCGGAACATCAAGTTTCAGATTGGCGGGTAATTTCCTACTTTTGCGGAAACCTTTAGAAAAATGGATAAGAAAACGCTCTTTGGTAACATTCAACAAAAATCATCTTTTCTTTGTGTAGGGCTGGACACGGATTTGGCCAAAATCCCTTCCCACCTATTAAAAGAACAAGATCCCATTTTCGCGTTCAATAGAGAGATCATCGATAAAACGGCCGATTTTGCAGTGGCTTACAAGCCTAATATCGCTTTTTACGAAGCCCTCGGCCCAAAAGGCTGGGAAAGCCTCCAAAAAACCCTCGACTACATTCCCAAGGATATTTTCACCATTGCAGATGCCAAAAGGGGCGATATAGGAAATACCTCAAAGCTCTACGCCAAAGCATTTTTTGAGCAAATGGACTTTGATTCCATCACCGTAGCCCCCTACATGGGGCAAGACAGTGTAAGTCCGTTTTTGGAGTTTGAAGACAAGTGGGTCATCCTGTTAGCATTGACCTCCAATGGGGGCAGCTCGGATTTCCAAGTACTGGAAACAGAAGGTGGCAAACCGCTTTTCCAACAGGTATTAGAAAAAAGCCAACGGTGGGGATCAGACGACAACCTGATGTATGTCGTGGGAGCTACCAATGGGGCAAAGATTGCTGAAGTACGAAAATATGCTCCGGATCACTTCTTTTTGGTGCCCGGTGTAGGGGCCCAGGGAGGAAGCCTGGAAGAAGTGGCCAAATACGGCATGAACAGCAATTGCGGACTCTTGGTAAACTCCTCTCGAGGCATCATTTATGCTTCTGATGGAGCTGATTTTGGCGATGCAGCACGAGCTGAAGCAAGCAAGCTTCAGCAGGAGATGGCTCGCCTGCTGGAAAAATACGGCTGATGCTTCCTCCGAAAATCTAATATCTCGGGAATTCCACTGTTGTTATTTGCATGTTCTTTTCATACATCACCTAAATTACAGTCCTAAACGAGGATATTTTTTTGTTCTATGGATTTCATCCTAAATTCTAGGGTTAAAAAAATAGATTTTATGGATTTTTTGTGGTGTTATGCATTTTAGAGAAGACTTTATCCATGCAATTTGGCGGTATCAGTATTTTGAAAAACGTGAGTTGACAACAGTATCCGGCCTTCCATTAGCGATAAAAAAAATCGGGTTTCAAAATTTCCATGAAGGGCCTGACTTTTCGGAAGCCCATATCATACTGGACGGAATGGACTTCTTTGGCAGTGTGGAAGTCCATATCAAAACATCAGACTGGAATGCCCATGGCCATGAAAATGACAAAAACTACGACGCTGTCATTCTCCATGTAGTGTGGGATCACGACACCGAAGTGAGCCGAAAAGATGGGACGACCATTCCTACATTGGCTTTGAAAGGCCGGGTGTTTTTGGATGTATTAAGAAACTATCAGCGCCTCATCAGCACACGGAAGCGGTTGCTTTGTAGTGACTTTTTATCGGAGGTAAAACCCATCATAAAGTTTTCGATGCTGGAAAGGGCTTTGGTCGAACGGCTGCAAAAAAAGGCCCAACTGATTCATCAAGAAGTACACGCTACGGCAGGAGACTGGGAGGAAGTAGCTTACAGATGGCTTTTTTACTGCTTTGGCTTTAAGGTAAACAGCACCCCGATGCTGAAGTTGGCCAGGGAAATGCCCTACCGATTGGTCAAAAAACATGCTGACCAGCCCTTGATCCAAGAAGCCCTCCTGATGGGACAAGCAGGCTTCTGCTATCAAGAAAACCCCGATGACTACACCTTCTTTATGAAAAGAGAATACGAGTTTTATCGAAAAAAATACCACTTGCCTGAAGCCATTTACCCGTCGGAATGGAAATTTATGCGGGTAAGACCTGGCAACTACCCCTCTGTAAGAATTAGTCAATTGGTGGCAATACTATCCAACAGTCCCAATTTATTTTCACTTTTGACACATGAAGTCCGTAAAGTATCCGACCTTAGGCAGCTGTTTCGCGCAAAGCCAAATGGATATTGGGAATATCACTACCAGCTGAGTAAAGCGAGCGGCAAGCCACAAAACAGACTTTTAAGCAAACGAACCCTACATCTTTTAGGTATCAATTTCATCGTGCCTTTATGGTACGCATACGGGAAATATACCGATGAAGCAGAATGGCGTGAACGCTGCTTTGACTTTTTACAGGATATTCCAGCAGAAGAAAACCGCATCATATCGGCCTTTACAAAAGAAAACTGGCATCCAGAAAATGCCTTTGATACACAGGGAATGATCGGGGTCCACCACTTGTATTGCAGTCCCAAAAAATGCTTGGAATGTAAAATTGGCCAGAACGTATTGAGGCCTTCAAAATGACATTTTGGTTCCAACCGGAATTTGGCGTAATTTTGCGGACTAAACGATTGAAACCATGGAAAAACCAGTCATTATATTAGGCGCAAAGGGCATCGCGCAGCCAGCTCTGGAAATATTCAACAGCAACGAAGTTACGGTATACGGCTTTTTGGATGAAGATGAAAGTCTGCACGGTACCGAAATCAATGTGGTGCCTGTTTTGGGGAATCCTGAAGATGATGGCTACTTAAAGCTTATCGGGAAAAAATCCGAAGCCTTTGTAGCCGTGGACGACAACCAATACCGGCAGTTTTTGGTAAAGCTTCTAAACGACAGAAGAAAAACCCAGCCGATCAATGCAATTCATAAAACAGCTTATATTTCCACTGATGCAGCCATTGGCCATGGAAATTTCATCAATGCACGGGTAACCATAGGTTCTGGAGCAGAAATCGGCAGCCATGGCATATTTCACACCGGTGCGATCATCGACCATGGTGCTAAACTGGAAGACTTTGTGCAGGTAGGGGCTGGAGCCGTCATCAATTCTGGCGTAACGATCGGTAAAGGTGCCTTCATCGGTTCTGGCGTAACGGTCGTCTCAGGAGTAAAAATTGGAGAAAATGCCCGCATTGGAGCCGGATCGGTCGTAGTAGGAGACGTAGAAGAAGAAACCACCGTCTTTGGGAATCCAGCCGCGCCCATCAAGTAATAATTTAGTATATTCAACCAATAAAAAACCAAAACACCCTGTCGGAAACAGGGCTTTAGTTATGGAAAATTTAGATTACAGCGTTTTACTTTATTACTGCTATGCAGAGATCAAGGATCCTGAAGCATACAGAGAAGAACATCATTTGTTTTGTGTAGAAAACAATATCCGGGGACGAATCATCATTTCTTCCGAAGGCTTGAATGGAACTGTTTCAGGCTTGAAAGAGGATTGTGACAAGTACATGGAATACGTAAAATCGGACCCTCGCTTCGCCAAAACAGAATTCAAAGTAGATCATTTTGACAAACATGCATTTGCAAAAATCCATGTAAGGGTAAAGCCAGAGATCGTGCATTCCAGTTTGCGGCATCTCGATCCAAACATACGAACGGGAAAGCACCTTGAACCCGCTGAATTCAAGGCCCTAAAAGATCAAGAAGACGTAGTGATCCTAGATGTTCGATCGAATTATGAGCATGAGCTAGGCCACTTCAAAAATGCCCTCAGGCTGGACATTGACAATTTCAGGGACTTTCCTGAAAAGGTAAAAGAGCTGGAACACCTTAAAAACAAAAAGGTGCTCACTTATTGCACTGGTGGAATTAAATGTGAGAAAGCATCAGCTTATTTGCTAGAGCAAGGTTTTGAGGATGTCTATCAGCTCCATGGAGGGATCATTAAATATGGCATGGAAGCCGACGGAGCTGACTTTGAAGGCAAATGCTACGTATTTGACAATAGGGTAGCTGTCGATGTAAACAAAGTCAACCCAAAGGTGATTTCCAAATGCCACTGCTGTGGAACACCATCCGACCGAATGGTCAACTGTGCCAATCCTGAATGCAACATTCATGTGCCCATCTGTGAAGCATGTGGCTGGAAATACGAAGGTGCATGTTCTGATGAATGCAAGGAACATCCCGAAAAGCGGCCTTACGACGGTACAGGCTACTATCAAAAAAACACCAACGGTTATAATCCCTACAAAGGGCTACACAGGAAATCTGAAAAAGAAATTTCAAAACCTACCGTCAATGACTAAGGTAATTCCAGCATCTGAACTGATCATCAATCCCGATGGAAGCATCTATCATCTAAATTTGAAGCCAGAATTTCTGGCTTCAAATGTTATTACTGTAGGTGATCCAGAACGGGTTCCCAAAATATCACAATATTTTGATCACGTGGACATAAAGGTCGCCAAGCGTGAATTTGTCACCCATACGGGCACCTACAAAGGAAAGCGACTTTCCGTGATGAGCACAGGAATGGGAACAGATAATATCGAAATTTTCATGACTGAACTGGATGCGCTGGTCAATATCGACCTTCAGACACGACAGGTAAAGCCCAAGCATACCGCACTCAATATCGTACGTGTCGGCACATCTGGAAGCATGCGTGAAGAAATCCCTGCAGGAGCTTTGGTTGCTTCGGAATATGCAGTAGGCTTGGACACCTTGATGCAATACTATGCGGCTGATTACTCCGACAAGGAGCAAGCGATTAGAGAAGCCGTTCAGCAATCACTTGGTGTAGACTTCCTCCCTTATTGTTTTGAAGGTTCCAAAAAGCTTCTTGGACAGATGAACACCAAAGACATGATCTTGGGTAACACTGCTACTTGTCCTGGCTTTTTCGGACCACAGGGCAGGGAAGTCCGGCTCAAACCGGCTATTCCTGACATTATCGAACGATTATCGGCAATGGAAGTGGACGGATTCCAATTGACCAATTTTGAAATGGAAACGGCTGGTTATTATGCCATGGGCAAAATGCTGGGGCATGAAGTCCTCAGCCTAAACGCCATTGTGGCCAACAGAATAACCCATACATTTGTGGGAAACCCAAGTGAGGTCGTAGACCATTTGATCCATCATACCCTGGAACATATTTAGAGCCTTTATAAACATGCCGAATGCTTAAAGCACCACAAAAAGGAACGGTTAATCAGCGTTTCGAGCAATTTCCACTATAAACGCAGCATCTCGCTGACCACCATAGATGAGGTGTGAGCTGCGGCTACGCTGAAAAGGAATCCCTAAAAAGTACAACCCGGAAACGCTTGAAACACCCTGCTGTTTCCGTAGCATTTCCATGTCATTTTCAAACCCCTCAATATTTATAAAACTATAATCCGAAGTAAATCCCGTAGCAAAAAGAACAAACTCATATTGCTCGGTTTTTTGATTCGAAAATGTAACTTGGTTACTTCCCGCTCCTATCACTTCAGGTTGTCTCTTGGCCTTCTTGATTTTCTTTTTCAAGTCGTCAAACAGGTAAATAGGCTCTGCTTTTCCGATACGCTTTTCTTTGGCAGGCTTCTTAAGCTTATTGAACTTTTCTCCCCACCAAAGAATGTTCTTCCCGAAAACCGACAAGGAACGTAATTTCGGCTTCTTTATAGTGGACCAGTGGATCTCAAAATAGTTGGTAAGATCTGCTATAATCTGTGCAGCAGAATTCCCGCCTCCTACAATCAGCACTTTCTTTCCTTTTACGGAAATGGGCGTACGGTATTGCCCACTGTGGATGTATGGAATGCTTAAATTATCAGCCCATTCAGGGATAAACGGCTTTTGGCATAGCCCATTTGCTACAATTACTTTCTTGGCCTTGATTTCTTCAAAGGTAGTTTTGACAAGGAATGCTTCCCCCAATTTAGAAATTTCTGTAACCCTGTTTTTTGTATGGACGGGCAAATCAAAGTGACTGGCATAGCGCGAAAAATAATCTGCCAGCTGATTTTTTGTAGGCCGTACACTGGAGGGTAAAGCCATTTTTAAATCAGGTAACTGACAGTAAGCTGCTGGGGAGAAAAGCTTAAGCGATTCAAATCGATTCCGCCAAGAATCTCCCACCTCCAAGTGCTGGTCCAAAATGATAAAATCCTCCTTGGCCTTTTGCAAATACATTCCAGCCGACAAGCCACATTGGCCAGCTCCAATGATTACATAATCTATTTCTTTCATGCTAATCCATAATATCATCCAGCTCGCTCAGCTCGAGCCATCTGAATTCTAGTTCTTCCAGTTGCTCATCAATTCCCTGTATAGCGGTAGACCATTCCAATAGCAATTCATGGTCCTCTGTACCTTCATTTATCTTTTCAATAAGGCTGCCCTTCTCGAGCTCCAGCTGATTGATCTTTTCCTGTACAGCCTTGAATTCCTGCTTTTGTTTAAAGGAGGCTTTACTACTTTTTTTAGCTTTCTCAGAGGCCCCTTCATGGACAGATGGTTGGGTTTTGGTCACGGATTTATCGGCCGCGGCTTTAGCTTCCTCCTCCTTCTCCCACTCCCGTAGGTCAGAATAATTACCAGGGAAATCCTTAATCTGACCGCCACCTTGAAACACGAAGATATGATCCACTAAGCGATCCATAAAATACCGGTCATGTGAAACAATAATCATGCAACCTGGAAAGTATTCTAAAAAATCTTCCAAGGTGTTTAAGGTAACGATATCCAAATCATTGGTGGGCTCATCCAGAATTAAAAAATTCGGGGTCTTAATTAAGACCATTAAAAGCTGTAATCTTCTCTTTTCACCTCCAGAGAGTTTGGAAATTGGAGTATGCTGCTGTTTTGGGGGGAAACCAAATTGATTCAGAAATTGGGAAGCGGTAATTGTGCTACCATTGGACAAAGTGACCACTTCCGCCACTTCCTTGACCAAATCTATCAACCGTTTGCTTTCATCAAAGGAATGCTCTTCCTGCCTATAATACCCAAAGGCAGTAGTTTGCCCAATGGTAATGTCCCCACTATCTGGCTTCAAAGTTCCTGTAAGCATGTTCAGGAAAGTAGTTTTACCCGCTCCATTAGGCCCCACAATTCCTATCTTATCACCTTTTTTAAAGGTATAAGAAAAATCGCTCACTATTCTTTTATCGCCATAGCGCTTAAACAGCTTTTCGAGTTCTATGATCTTCCCGCCTAGCCTTTTTGCCGATACCTGAAGCGCCACCTCTCGTTCTTCTTTCCGCTGAAAAGCCTTTTCCTTGGTAGCCTCAAAAGCATCTACCCGGTATTTCGCTTTCGTACCTCTTGCTTTAGGCTGACGACGAATCCATTCAAGTTCTTTTTTGTATAGGCTTTTGGCCTTTTCTTGTTCACTGGCTTCAACTTCCCTTCTTTCAGCTTTCTTGTCCAAGAAATAGCTATAATTCCCCGTATATCTGTAGATTTTACCAGCATCCAATTCCAGGATTTCGTTGGTTACTTTTTCCAGAAAATAACGATCGTGCGTCACCATAAAGAGGGACAAATTAGCTTTAGAAAGGTAATCTTCAAGCCATTCAATCGTTTTTAGATCCAAATGGTTTGTAGGCTCATCCAATAAAAGTAAATCTGGTTTTTCTAGGATGGCTTTCGCAAGAGCAACACGCTTTCGTTGTCCACCAGAGAGATTCCCTACAGGAAGGTCGGTATCATGAAGGCCTAGCTTTCCCAAGACTTCTTTAATTTGATATTCGAAGTCCCATGCTTGAAGCCGATCCATTTTCTCCATTATACCATTCAGCTCATCAGCATTGTCCTTCCCCGACTCTGCCGCTAACATGGCCTTTTGATAGGCTTCGATGGCCTTTAGGGGCTCACTGGAGGAATCAGAAAATAAGGTCTGATAGATAGTTAGGTTAGCCTCAAACACCGGATTCTGATGAACATAAGCGGTCTTGATGCCTTGATTTATGGCCACCTCCCCCTCATCGGGAATTTCCATCCCCATAATTATTTTCATCAAGGTGGACTTGCCAGCACCATTTATACCCACCAAGGCTATTTTTTGTCCTTGATCTATTCCAAAAGAAATCTGGTGAAATAATGGTTTGTCTCCGAAACTCTTCGAGAGTTTTTCTACAGAAAGGTAATTCATGTCCAAAAATAAGGAAAATTTACCCCATAAAACCAATTGTCATTTAGTAAATGCTATACGATCAAGTGATATTACGGGGAACAGCTTCCCTGAAAAATGGCATTTAAACGATGGACTGGATGAGTGCATACAGGATGATCTCCTAGAACATCTGCGGCCAGTTTCTCGCAAACAAGATGGATACCCTAAAGAATCCAACAGACAGCACATAGAAGCCTTTGCTACCCCCTATTCATTGCCAAGGCAAGCCCATGGTAATGATTAAGGTCATTTTAAGCAACGCTTAAAAAAAATAATCTGTGGCAGAATAATAATCAAGGTTAGTAAGGAATATAAATAATCATCTAAATCGCTACCCTCAACTTTTTTCTAATTCCCCCATGATATATGGCATAAATATAGATCAAAGCATATTCATGGAGAATATGAATTTTGACTTCGCATTTTTGAAAGGATTGCCATAACCTTATAATGCTGGGCTTCCACTATTGGCTATAAAAGGGGTTCTATGGGAAACAGAGTGGTCAATGCTACTAAAACATCAGCCTACAGAACCTATTTATTATTGATTAGGTTTTTCACAGCATCCGATAATGCCTTAAGCCCTGCATGAAAATGTGTCTTGGACTGTTCGAGCAAAGGGCTTACCGTTGCCCTTTTGGAATGGTATTTTTCCTCAAAGGCTTGTTTCCTCTTATAAAATTCCTTTTCTATGGAGAACTTATCCTTTTTAAGGGTCTCTACTTTTTTCTCTACTTCCACTTTCGCCTCACCACTCATTTCAGCACCTTTAGCTATAAGCTCCTCAATTTTATGCCCAATTTCCTGAAGTAATTTTTCGACTTCATCAAAAGATGTGTTGTTAGTGCCCATAATCAAGTCAATTTGGTAAAAATCAATATAATACAATATACAAAGCCCAATGCATTTATGGTAGAAATGTCAAAAATAATGGATCAAACAATAAGCCTACTGGCAATAAATTTATCTATGGAATAATGGTAGGCTACTAAGACGCTAAGGCACAAGGCAATTATACATCCCTTTCCATGCAGGTCGCAGCATGCATTTGGTGGTTTGGACATTATGGCTTTTCCAGGGGATGAATGTTGACATGTTCTTTTGAAAGATGAGGCCGCCCCGTCAAAGCGATGGTTTTGCTCTATCCGCACGAATGGGTTTTAGCGGGAATTTGTGGGGAATAGGGAGGTAAATGCGGCTAAAACCGAAAACGTTGGATGGGCAAATATACCATGGGCTTCACCCATGGCTATGGATGTGCCGCCCCTTTGGGGCTGGGCATCTGATCTTGCCCGATGATGGGGCAACCATAAAGTCTCCTTTAAGGGGACTTAGGGGCAGAAACAAATCAAGCAATATTTCTGAGGGCTACTTTATTTAAAGGAT
>JGI2924J29684_1078017_pt1 | contig 28077 bp, 27 predicted proteins | sample BenlonsequencITS_FD_29684 | JGI IMG/M metagenome (IMG submission 29684)
GTCGACGCTGTGCCCCGCACGCCGGTCCCGGTGCCCGAGCCGGTCCGGCAAGCGGTGCGGCGGCTCGGCTCCTAACCGGAGCGCGCCAATCCCGCGATCTGCCGCACGGCGGACTCCACCGCGAAATCAATGTCCGCCGCCGCGCCTTTCACGTCCGCGTTCAGTTCGGCCACTAAGCGCAGGGCACGGTCCACGCGGCGCAGCGCCGATTGCTCGTCGTTGCCGCCGGAGCTCCAAATCCGCCAATGGCCTTGGGTTTTCTTGGCCCGCCACGGCGGCATCCCGAGGCTCGACGCGAGCGCCTCCGGGCTCGCGCGGCCAGCCGCCGCGACCCTGGCCAACGACAGGGCCGACTCGGCCAGCGCGTCCGCGATGAGCACCGGCGCCACGCCGCTGGTGAGCGCCCAGCGCGCCGCCGCGAGCGCGCCGGCTGTTTCCCCGCCGAGCGCGAGATCGGCGATGTCGAAACCGCTCACCTCCGCTTTCCCTTGGAAATACTGGCGCACCGCTTCAACGTTCACCACTCCCCCGGTGTCCGAAGCGAGCTGCGAGCACGCGCGGGCGAGTTCGCGCAGATCGGACCCGACCGACTCCAACAGGGCTTGCGCAGCGGCAGGCGGGACGCGCACCCCGTGCTCGCGGAATTCCGCGCGGACGAAGTCCAGCCGGTCCCCCGCCCTGGTCAGCTTCGCGCAAGCGTGCGTCTGCGCTCCCAGTTCGCGCAACGAGTTCACCAAAGGCCGGTTGCGCGCCGCCCCGGAATGGCAGACCACCACAGTGACTGATTCGTCTTGTTCTCGGGCCAGGTCGAGGATGCGCGCGCACGGGTCTGCCCCTGCTTGCTGCGCTTCTTCGAGAACGAGCACCCGTTGCTCGGCGAACAACGACGCGCTTGTCAGCTCGGCGAGCAGATCCGCTGTCGCGTCGCCTGCGCGCAGCCGCGAAATCACCGGAGCCGCCACCCCGCCGCCGACAAAGCCGTCGTGCGCGCGGGCTTCGCGAAGCACCGAGGCGACTGCCCGTTCGACAAGGAGCGGCTCGTCGCCGAGCACAAGGTGCAGGCCCTTGGTCACCCTTGCTGGGCGGCCGAGGCGCTCTGAGTCGGAACAGATCCGCCTGCCGCGGCCTCCTGCTGCGCGGGCGTGGCGTCCTGCGCCGGCAGCGCGGACGGGCCGGACTGCATCGCCTGGGCTGTTCGCTCGACGGTTTCCCGCGCGGCGGTCGCGGAGGGCGCCGACTGTTTCTCAGCGGCTTCTTTGGCGCAGGACACTGCTTTGTTGTGCTCGTCCAGCAGCATGCGGCGCAGCACTTTGCCGGTCTCGTTGCGGGGCAGCTTGTCGACGAACACGACCTCTTTGGGCACTTTGTACCGGGCGAGGTGGGCTTTGACGTGCGCCTGCACGCCCTCGGCGTCCAGGCCCGAGCCCTCAGCCTTGGCCACATACGCCTTCAGCCGCTTGCCGAACTCGTCGTCGTCCACGCCGATGACACAGACTTCGAAAACCTCGGGGTGCTCAGTCAGCAGGTGCTCAACCTCCTGGGGGAAGACGTTCTCGCCGCCGGAGACGATCATGTCGTCGTCACGGCCGTCGACGTAGAGCAAGCCGAGGTCGTCGAAGTGGCCGACGTCGCCGCTGGACATGAGGCCGTCGATGATCTCTTTGTTGCGCCCGTCCGTGTACCCGTTGAAGGAGAGCATGCTGCGCACGAAAATGCGGCCCTCCTTGAAGGGCTCGGTGATGCGCTTGCCGTGCTCGTCCAGGAGCGCCAGCTTGACGCCGACCGGAGGCCGTCCGGCTGTGCCGGGGGCCGCGCGCATCTCCCACGGCTGCGCGACCGTCGCGACGGCGACTTCGGTCGACCCGTACAGGTTGTACAGGGTGTCGCCGAAATGGTCCATGATCCGGGTGGAGAGGTCCGGGGACAGGGCCGAGCCCGCCGCGAAAACGACCTGGATGCTGCTCACATCGTACTTGTCCAGCGTCTCCTTGGGCAGGTCGATAATCCGTTGGAGCATCGTCGGCACCACAACGAGGACTTGCGCCTTGTGCCGCTCGATGAGCTGCAAGGTCTGCTCGGGGTTGAAGCGGCGCTGCAGGATCACGGTGTGGCGCAGCACGAGCGCGAGGATGAATTGCGAGAGGCCGGTGCCGTGGAACAGCGGAGCGGTCGCGAGGAAGCGCTGCCCCCCGCGCAACGGCACCCGGTGCAAGAACTGGGCCGAGCCGATCGGGTTGACCTTGCCCCGAGGCGCCCCCTTCGGGGTGCCGGTGGTGCCGCTGGTGAGCAAGGTGAACCCGCCAAGGCACTCCGGCTTGGGCAGGTTCTCCCGGCTGTGGCCCGCGCTGACCGACTCCGCCGTCGGCAGCCCCGCCGTCGCGGCCGGGTCCTCGCCGCCCTCCCAGACCAATGTGCGGAGCACTTCCGGGGGAAGCCGGTGGATGATGCCGGCGAACTCGCTGTCGAACGCGATGGCTTTGGCGCCTTCGCGCGCCATGACGTCGATCAGTTGCGGCGCGGCGAAACCTGTGTTGAGCAGCAAGACTTTCACACCGATCTTGCCCGCGGCGACCATCGTGAGCACCAAGCCCCGGTGGTTGCGCGAGATCGAGCCGATGCTGTCGCCCGCCTTGAGGCCCTGCGCGGCCCAACCGCGCGCCAAGGCGTTCGCCTGCTCGTTCACTTCCTTCCAAGTCAGCGATCCGTGCTCGTCGATCAAAGCGGTTTTGTCCGGCGTGAAGGCGGCGTTCGCCACCACCGCGGCGGCGACGGGGCCGACCGTGTCAATGCCCTTCACCAGGCGCAACGCGTAATCCGGACGTGGTACGGGGAGCAGGGGTATCATCCCCGCGCGAACTCCGACTGCGGCTGCGACAGCCACGTCCTTCGCCAAGTCGATCAGAGAACGAACTTTGGAAGTCGCGCTCACCTGCACCAATCCCTTCTTCATCCGGGCTTTCCGGCCGAGGACACAACAGAAATGACTGTAACAACGCCATGCTGTGGCCGCTTGCTGTGCGTGCAACCACAACTCACGGTACCACTACGCGGAGAATCGTGACGAAGGTCGCCCGCCGAAAAGAGACAGGTGAGAAGCAGGTCACGAAAGAAGGCTCGCAACCGTCGGCCACGCCAGCGCGGAATCGACGGCAAGCCCGACGAACACTGCGGCAAGGTAGTTGTTGGACTGCAAGAACAGCCGGAACGGGGTCACCGGGCGCCCGGCCGCGAGGCCCGCGCTCAGCCGATGCGCCTCGTAGAGGAACCACGAACCCGCGGCGATCGCCACCCCCGCGTACAACAGGCCGACGACCGGGATCAGCGCGAACGTCGTCAGCACCGTGGCCCATGTGTACCAAACCATGCGTTTGGCGACCAGACGCTCGTCGGCCACCGTCGGGAGCATCGGCACCCCGGCCGTGGAGTAGTCGTCGCGGTATTTCATGGCCAGGGACCAGGTGTGCGGCGGAGTCCAGAAGAAAATGACCATGAAGACGACGAGCGCGGGCCAGTCCAACGAGCCGGTCACGGCGGCCCAGCCGACCAAGGCGGGCATACAGCCGGCCGCGCCGCCCCAGACGACGTTCTGCGAGGTGCGGCGCTTGAGGAACATCGAGTAGACCAAAACGTAGAAAGCGATGGTGGCCACAACCAGCGAGGCCGCCAGCAGGTTCGCCGAGCGCCACAGCCACAAGAACGAGGCCGAACCCAGTCCGAGGCCGAAAAGAAGGGCCGCGCGGCGGCTCATCGCCCCTCGCGCGAGCGGGCGGTTCTTCGTCCGGTCCATCACCTTGTCGATGTCCGCGTCCACCACGCAGTTGAGCGTGTTGGCGCTCGCCGCGCCCAGCCATCCCCCGAACAGCGTCTCCAGGATCAGGCGCAGATCGACCGTCCCCCGATGAGCGAGCAGCATCACAGGGATCGTGGCCACCAAAAGCAGCTCGATCACCCTCGGCTTGGTGAGGGCGAGATAGTCTCGCGCCAACGCCAAAACGCGCCCCGCCCCCAAAGAGGGGGCGGAAACGCCCCGCTCGACGGGGTCCGCGCTGACCGGCACGTTGCTCCTAGCAAAAATGGGCTGTTCTACTACAGACGATGGTAGACGAGTCGGGCCCGCAGTCCCAATCGGGCCCGGCGCCCCGGCGCCGACAAGAGCGGCCGACGACTTGGCCAAGTTCACCGAGCTGCTCGGACGAGCACGATCCGAGCGCGCTAGGCTGGGGAGCGGAGGCGTCGAACGCCCACGAAGCCGACTGCCTGCGACAGACCGGAGCCTCCACCACGAGATACCGATCGCGACCTGCGAAGATCCACAATACCGAGGAAGAACGTGTCAGCTACTGCTCAGGACACCGCGAACGCGGCGGACCCCGCTCTCATCGCCAAGCACACCCGCGCCGCCTACCCTGCCGATTGGACCGACCTCGACACTCGCGCCGTGAACACCGTCCGGGTGCTCGCCGCGGACGCGGTCCAGAAGGTCGGCAACGGGCACCCCGGCACCGCCATGAGCCTCGCCCCCCTCGCCTACACCCTGTTCCAACGGGTGCTGCGGCACGACCCGAACGACGCCGACTGGGTCGGCAGGGACCGGTTCGTCCTGTCCTGCGGGCACGCCAGCCTCTTCCTGTACATCCAGCTCTACCTCGGCGGCTTCGGGCTCGAACTCGACGACATCGAGCAGCTGCGCGTGTTCGGCTCGCTCACCCCCGGCCACCCCGAGTACCGCCACACCAAAGGCGTGGAGATCACCACCGGACCGCTCGGGCAAGGCCTCGCCCACGCTGTCGGCATGGCCTACGCCGCCCGGCGCGAGCGCGGCCTCTTCGACCCGGACGCCCCCGCCGGGCAGAGCCCCTTCGACCACCACATTTACGTCGTGGCCTCGGACGGCGACCTGCAAGAAGGCGTGACCAGCGAAGCGTCTTCGTTGGCGGGTACGCAGCAGCTGGGCAACCTCGTCGTCGTCTACGACCGCAACCACATCTCCATCGAGGACAACACCGCGATCGCCTTCGACGAAGACGTCGCCAAGCGCTACGAGGCGTACGGCTGGCACGTCCAGCACGTCGACTCGGGCGAGGACGTCGTCGCCATCGAGGCGGCGCTGGAAGCGGCGAAGGCCGAAACCGCGAGGCCGTCGATCATCATCCTGCGCACCATCATCGGCTACCCGGCCCCGAAGCTGCAGAACACCGGCGCGGTCCACGGCGCGGCGCTCGGCGACGAAGAGGTCGCCGCCGTCAAGGAGCAGCTCGGCTTCGACCCGGAGCAAAAGTTCCAGGTCGACCCCGAAGTCATGCAGCGCACCCGGCGCCTGCGCGAGCGGGGCGCGAAGGCGCACCAAGCATGGGACCAGCAGTTCGAGGCCTGGGCCGCGCGCGAGCCGGAGCGCAAACAGCTCTTCGACCGGGTCTTCGCGAACCAGCTGCCCAAAGGGCTCGCCGACGCGCTGCCGAAATGGCAGGTCGGCGACAAAGACGTGGCCACCCGCAAGGCCTCCGGCGACACGCTGGAGGCGCTCGGCCCCCTGCTCCCCGAGCTCTGGGGCGGCTCGGCCGACCTCGCGGGCAGCAACAACACCACCATCAAAGGCTCCGACTCGTTCGGGCCCTCGGGCATCTCCACCGAAGCGTGGAAAGCGCAGCCGTACGGGCGGACACTGCATTTCGGCATCCGCGAGCACGCGATGGCCGCCATCCTCGGCGGCATCACCCTGCACGGCCCCACGCGCGCCTACGGCGGAACGTTCCTCCAGTTCAGCGACTACATGCGCCCGGCGGTGCGGCTCGCGGCGCTCATGGAGATCGATCCGATCTACATCTGGACGCACGACTCCATCGGCCTCGGCGAGGACGGTCCGACCCACCAGCCGGTCGAGCACCTCGCCGCGCTGCGGGCCATCCCGCACCTGAACGTGGTGCGCCCCGCCGACGCGAACGAGACCGCGTTCGCGTGGCTCGCCCTGCTGGACCGCGAGCAGCTCGGCCTTTCCAAGCTGCACGGCCCGACCGGGCTGATCCTCTCCCGCCAGAACCTGCCGATCCTGCCGGGCACGAGCGCCGAGGGCGTGGCCAAGGGCGCGTACGTCCTGCAAGAGGCTGAGGCCACCGAGCCGCAAGTGGTGCTCATCGGCACCGGCTCAGAGCTCCAGCTCGCCGTGGAGGCGCGCAAGGAGCTCGAAAGCCGGGGCGTCGGGGCGCGAGTCGTCTCCGCGCCGTGCGTGGAATGGTTCGAGGCGCAAAGCCAGCAGTACCGAGACCAGGTCCTCCCGCCCGCGGTCAAGGCGCGAGTCGCGGTGGAGGCCGGGATCGCGTTGACCTGGCACCGCCACGTCGGGGACGCGGGCGAGATCGTCTCCATCGAGCACTACGGGGCCTCGGGGGACTGGAAGACATTGTTCCGCGAGTTCGGATTCACCTCGCAAGCCGTGGTGGACGCCGCAACGCGGTCTCTCGAAAAAGCCAAAAGCTGACGAATCACCCCGGATCACACCGAACCAAGGAGGCAGTATGAGCGGACAACAGAACGCAAACCTGAAGGCATTGAGCGAGGCGGGCGTCTCGGTCTGGCTCGACGATCTCTCGCGTGACCGGTTGCGCACCGGCAACCTCGCGGAACTGATCGCCACCCGGTCCGTGGTCGGTGTGACGACGAACCCGACGATCTTCCAAGGCGCGCTTTCCAAAGGCGAGGCGTACGAGGCGCAGATCTCGGAGATCGTCGCCCGAGGCGCGGACGTCGAAGCGGTCATCACCGCGCTCACCACGGACGACGTCCGCGCGGCCTGCGATGTGTTCGCCCCAGTGTATGAGCGCTCCGGCGGGGTGGACGGCCGGGTGTCCATCGAGGTGGACCCCCGTCTCGCCCATGACACCGAGGGCACCGTCGCCCAGGCCCTCGAGCTGTGGAAGATCGTCGACCGCCCGAACCTGCTCGTCAAAATTCCGGCGACGAAGGCGGGCTTGCCCGCGATCACCAGGGTGATCGCCGAAGGCGTGAGCGTCAACGTCACGCTCATCTTCTCCATCGAGCGCCACAGCGCGGTCATCGACGCGTACATCGCGGGCGTGCAAGCGGCGGCGGCGGCCGGTCGCGACCTCAGCAAGATCCACTCCGTCGCCTCCTTCTTCATCTCCCGGGTGGACTCCGAAGTGGACGAGCGCCTGGGCAAAGTCGGCACCGACGCGGCGAAGGCGCTGCTCGGCAAAGCCGCCCTCGCCAACGGCGTGCTCGCGTACGAGCTGTACCAGCAGAAATTCTCCTCGGACGAGTTCGCGGAGCTCAAAGCCGCTGGCGCGAACCCGCAACGCGCGCTGTGGGCCTCCACCGGGACCAAAAACCCCAACTACCCGGACACGCTGTACGTGTCCGACCTGGTCGCCCCGAACACGGTGAACACCATGCCCGAGAAAACGCTGGAGGCCTTCGCGGACCACGGCGAGGTGCGTCTGCACTCCGTGGTGGGCAAGGTGCAGAACGCGCACGATGTCTTCGACCAGCTCGCCGAGGCCGGTGTCGACATGGACGACGTGTTCGAGGTCTTGGAGACACAGGGCGTGGAGAAGTTCATCGCTTCCTGGCAGGAGCTGCTCGACGCCACCGCCGAGAAACTGAACGGGCTGCGAGGATGACCAAGGCGGCGCTCCCGCCTGCCGGGTGGACCAACCCATTGCGCGACGAGCGCGACAAACGCATGCCGCGCATCGCGGGCCCGTGCGGCCTCGTTGTTTTCGGGGTCACCGGGGATCTCTCGCGCCACAAGCTCATGCCCGCCGTGTACGACCTCGCGAACCGAGGCCTGCTCTCCCCCAGCTTCTCCCTGGTCGGCTTCGGCCGCAGAGACTGGGACGACGCGGGCTTCGCGGACTTCGTCCGAGACTGCGTGCAGGCCAAAGCCCGCACCCCGTTCCGGGAGGAAACGTTCGCCAGGCTCGCCCAAGGCATGCGGTTCGTCCAGGGAGCCTTTGACGAAGACGCTTCCTTCGAGCGGATCGCCGACGCGTTGCGCGGATTGGACGAGGACCGGGGCACGGGCGGCAACTACGCCTTCTACCTTTCGGTGCCGCCGAAAGACTTCCCGGTCGTGTTCAAACACCTCTCCGCCACCGGCCTCGCCCACCCGCCGGAAGGCAGCTGGCGGCGCGCGGTCGTCGAGAAGCCGTTCGGGCACGACTTGGAGAGCGCCATCGAGCTGAACGGCGTGATCAAAGAGGTCTTCGACGAGCGGTCGATCTTCCGCATCGACCACTATCTCGGCAAAGAGACCGTGCAGAACATCTTGGCGTTGCGGTTCGCGAACCAGCTGTTCGAGCCGATTTGGAACGCGCACTACGTCGACCACGTCCAGATCACCATGGCCGAGGACATCGGCCTGGGCGGGCGTGCCGGGTACTACGACGGGATCGGCGCGGCGCGGGACGTGATCCAAAACCACCTGTTGCAGTTGCTCGCGCTGGTCGCGATGGAGGAGCCGGTGAGTTTCGCGGCGCACGAAGTCACCACGGAAAAGACCAAAGTGCTCTCCGCCGCGAAACTCTCCTACCCTTTGGACGAGACCACCGCGCGCGGTCAGTACGCGCGCGGCTGGCAGGGCGGCCAAGAGGTGTGCGGCCTGCTGGAAGAAGAAGGCTTCGCGTCGGACTCGACAACCGAGACGTTCGCCGCGATCACCGTGGAAGTCGACTCGCGCCGCTGGGCGGGGGTGCCTTTCTACCTGCGCACCGGCAAACGGCTCGGGCGGCGCGTCACCGAGATCGCGCTGGTCTTCAAGCGCGCCCCGCACTTGCCCTTCGATGAGGCGATGACCGAAGAACTCGGGCAGAACGCCCTGGTCATCCGTGTGCAGCCGGATGAAGGCGTCACCCTTCGGTTCGGTTCGAAGGTGCCGGGTTCCGCGATGCGGGTGCGCGATGTGAACATGGACTTCAACTACGGGCAGGCCTTCACCGAGTCCTCGCCCGAGGCCTACGAGCGGCTTATCCTCGACGTGCTCCTCGGCGAGCCCTCGCTGTTCCCCGTGACCGACGAGGTGGAGCTGTCCTGGAAGATCCTGGACCCGGTCCTTGAGCATTGGGGCGCTGGCGGCGCGCCGGAGCAATACCCCTCCGGCGGCTGGGGCCCCAAGAGCGCGACCGAGATGCTGGCCCGCAGCGGCCGGACCTGGAGGCGGCCATGATGTTCTTCGCCCCTGCCGCGCGATCCGCCGCAGTGTCGTCGTCTCTCGCGCGCGCCGTCGCGCCGAGTCGCCCCGCCGACGCAAGGCGCGTCTGCTCCTGGCGCCGCGGTTTCCCATCGGCGCCCCTTGTGTCTCATCGCCTCGGAGGGCAGAAATGAGCATTATCGACCTCCCCGCCACCACGACGGAGAAGATCTCCAAGCGCCTCGTGGCGCTGCGCACCGCCACCGGGAACCCCGCGGTGAGCCGAGTGCTCACCCTCGTCGTCTGCGTTGAGGACGGCGAGGACGTGGAGCTCGCCATCTCCGCCGCGGGAACCGCGAACCGCGAGCACCCCTGCCGGGTCATCATCGTCGCGAAGGGCCAGCGCTACGCCGCGACCCGGCTCGACGCGCAGATCCGGGTCGGCGGGGACGCAGGGGCTTCGGAGGTGGTCGTGCTGCGGCTCTACGGACCGCTCGCCGACCACGGCGACAGCGTCGTGATCCCGTTCTTGCTGCCAGACACACCGGTGGTGGCCTGGTGGCCGGGCCTGGCCCCCGAAGTCCCGGCCGAGGACCCTATCGGCGCCCTGGCCTCGCGAAGGGTCACGAACTCGATCACCGCGGCCGACGCCGCCGCGTCGCTCGCCAAACTCGTCCACGGCTACGCTCCCGGCGACACCGACCTCGTGTGGGCCAGGGCGACGCCGATCCGCTCCATCCTCACCGCCTCGCTGGACGAGCCCAACTATGAGCCGGTCACCGAGGCCGTCGTGCTCGGCCCCGAACCCTCGATCACCCTCGACCTGGTCGCCGGGTGGCTCGCCGCGCGGCTTGCGGTGCCTGTGCGCCGAGGGGCTGGCAGCTTGGAGATCTCGTTGCACCGGCACGGCGGCACGCTGTCGTTGACCCAGGACCGCCGGGGCAACGGCCGGGTGGTGCGGCCGGGCCGGCCCGAAAGCGCCGTGAGCCTGTTCCACCAGGACGTGCCTGCTTTGCTCGCCCAGGAACTGCGGTTCATGGACCCTGACGAGGTCTACGAGCAAGCGCTCCAGGGATTCGGGTCGGTCACCAAGGACGAGGAGGCCGCGGCATGAGCACCGTCGAGATCGTCCGGTCCACCGACCTGCACGACTTGATCGCGGCCGCCAAGGAACGGTTCCTCGCCCTGGTCGGCGAGGCAATCGCCGAACGCGGCACGGCCTCGGCGGTGCTCACCGGCGGCGGCGCGGGCATTGGCCTGCTGAAAGCGCTGCGCTGGGCGGACCTCGCCTGGGACAAGATCGACTTGTTCTGGGGCGACGAGCGCTGGGTGCCGCTCGGCCATCCCGAACGCAACGAGGGCCAGGCCCGCGAGGCGCTGCTCGACCATGTGCCGGTGGACCCGGCGCGGGTGTTCCCGATGGGCGCCCCCGGAGGCGATTGGCCCACCCCCGAGGCGGCCGCCCAAGCGTATGCCGAACTCCTGCCCGCGACCTTTGACGTGCATCTGTTGGGGATGGGCGAAGAGGGGCACATCAACTCGATCTTTCCGAACTCCCCGGCAGTGCGGGAGACAGAGCGCCCCGTTCTCGCGGTCCTCGATTCGCCGAAGCCGCCGCCGGAGCGGATCACCCTCACCCTGCCGGCGATCCGCCGAGCGCGAGAGGTGTGGCTGCTGGTTTCCGGCGCGGGGAAAGCAGCAGCGGCCAAAGCCGCCCTCGGCGCCGCCGCGCCGGAGCGCGTCCCTTCCGCCGGGGCCAGCGGCTCGGAACGGACGGTGTGGTTTCTCGACGAGGCCGCGGCCAGCCAGCTGGACTGACGGTTTCGCTGGAGCCCCGTTGCTCGGTCACGCCTGGATGATGACGGGGTCCCCGATGCCGACCGTGTTGTAGTACCAGGCCGCGTTGTCCGTGCTCAAGTTGATGCAGCCGTGGCTGACGTTCGCCTTGCCCTGCGAGGCCGCCGACCAGGGCGCCGCGTGGACATAGACACCGCCCCAGGTGAGACGCACCGCGTCGTAGACGGTGAGTTTGTACCCCTCGGGGCTGTTGAGCGGTATGCCGATCGTGCGTGAGTCCATGACCACCGGGTTCTGTTTTTCCAGCGTCGTGAACGAGCCGACCGGGGTGGGGTGCTTGGGCCTGCCCATGGAAGCGGGCATTGTCTTGACGACTTTGCCGTCGATCTTCACGGTGAAGGTGTGCGCGCTGATGCTGGCGACGGCGAGCACTTGCGCACCGGTGCGGAATTTGCGCGGAAAACCGGCGGCGACCACGGTGACCGTCTCGTGCGACGGCCAGTAGCCGGTCGGGGTCCATCGCATCGTGGCGTCGTCGAGCCAGCGGAAAGACCCTTCCGGGGTGTGCGGGCCCGACGTGGAGAAGGTGACGGATTGCTGTGCGGCGGCGCGGTCGGCCACCGGAGCGGCGAAACGAACCGTCACGGGAAACGCCACGCCCACGGTCTCGCCCTCTGCCGGGGACACGGACACGACGCCGGCCGCAGCAGCGGGCACGCCGCTCGCAGCGGAGGCCGTGGCGGCAGGAGCGACGGCTGGCGCCGTTATTGCGACCACAGCCGCATATGCGCCGACGAGCGCGCGCTGGAATATTTTCCGCAACTTCCCACATCCTTTTTGGAGACGGCGCATGAGCGCTTGCCGCTTCAGGTTACGCCGCCATCACCGTTCGGGAAGCCTCATGGCGCCCGACTCGAGCCGTATCGGCGCGCAATCGCAACCAAAAAGAGGCCCTGGACAGGGCCGCGCCCCTCGCTACGAGTCGTCGTCGGAGTCGTCCACGCCTGCACCCGGCGCGACGGTGGGCGCTGCCGGCCGAGGCGAGCGACTGCCGGGAGCGGGCTTCGGGATCGTGCCGTGCGGGGCGGGCACCGGATGGAACGCTTTCGGCGACGCTCCGGCGGGCGGGGACTGCGGCATGGGATGCACCGGGACGGGGATGGGCCCGTAGCCTCCCCCCGAGGCGGCAGCGGCGGACATGCCGCCGGTCACGACCATGCCGAAAGCCGCCAAGGCGAGCACTGCGGCCGAAAGGCGTTTCTGCCGGCGAGCGGAGGCGGGAAACATAGTTTTTACTTCCTTGTAACAAGAGGCGATTGGCACAAGCAGAGTAGAGAGGAAGCTGCGACTGCGCGAGGGGGAAATCAGGATTGCGGGGGAATGACCGGCGCGCTCGGCTCGACCCGGTCCGAGTCGTCGTCATCGCCGTCGTCATCATCGTCGTCCCTCGGTATGTACGGCCGAGTGTCGTCGGGGACCGCGCCGCCGTGGTCCTCCCCGCCCGCGGGCGGGACGGGGGGAACAGGCACTGGCTCGTGCTTGACGAGGCCTGCGAAAGTCAGCGCGAAGGCGCTGAGGACGAGGACGGGGACATGCGCTGCCTTCTTCATACAAAAACCACCCATCGAGACGTGCCAGTGAGGGCCGCACTGCGAGCAGCAGGCGGGAGTGTCGCCAATGATACCAGCGGAAACAGCGCTCGGATCATGGCTTGGGGCTCGGATCAGGATTGCGGTTGGACCGTCGGCGCGGACGACTCGGGCGGATTCGCGTCGTCGTCATCGTCGTCCGAGTCCGACTGCGCATTGCCCTGAAGAACGGGCACCGTGCCCTTGGGGGCGGGACCCGCGGGCTCCCCCACGCCAGCGGGCGGCACCGGCGGGACCGGCACCGGGCTCGGCTCGGCGAGCCCGCCGAGCGCCAGCACCGCAGCACAAGCCGCCAACAGAGCAGACCCGGTGATGGACGAAGCTCGGGCGATGCCGCTCATGAGGCCACGACCGACTGCAAAAAGGCCAACGCCTCGTCCGCATGCGCCTTGCCCCGGAATTCGTGATGAATCGCCTTGAGGACTTTGCCGGTCTGGTCGAGCACGAAGGTCGAACGCTTGACCGGGCTGAGCCCGCCGAGCCCGCCTTTGACCCCGAACAAAGCCGCGGCCACGCCCGCCTTGTCGGACAGCAGCGGGAAATCCAGCGACTTGCCCGAGACGAACCCGGCCTGACCGGACACAGAGTCTTTGCTGATCCCGACGCGCTGCGCGCCGAGCTCCCGGAATTGCGCGCCGAGGTCGCGGAACTGACAGGCTTGCGCGGTGCACACCGGACTGGAAGCCTTCGGGTAGAAAAACACCACCACAGGGCCCAAAGCCAGGAACTCGCTGAGCTTGCGGGGCGCGCCCGTCTGATCGGGCAGCTCGAAGTCCTGCACCACATCGCCAACTTGTAACGCCATCCGCCCACTCTACTCCGCTCGGGCCTGCGACGGGGCCAATGCGCTGCGATAAAATGTGCGCTCATGACTGTCAGGGCACTCACCGGCAACGCCCCCTCCAACACGACCACCCGCGCAGAGTTCGAGGCGCTGGCGCAGGGGCGGCGCGTGGTCCCGGTGGCCCGAAGGCTGCTCGCCGACGCGGAAACCCCGGTCTCCGCGTTCCGCAAACTCGCGGGCGAGCGCGCGGGCACGTTCCTCCTGGAATCCGCCGAACAGGGCAAAATGTGGTCGCAGTGGTCGTTCATCGGGGTGCGCACCGGCGCGACGCTCACGTCGGCGGGCGAGCGGGCCGTCTGGCGCGGGACGCCCCCGGCGGGGGTGCCTGTCGAAGGCTCCCCGCTCGCCGTGCTCGACCAGACCGTGCGAGCGCTCGCCACCGATCCCGTTCCCGGACTGCCGCCGCTGACCAGCGGCCTCGTCGGCTACCTCGGCTACGACGCGGTGCGCTGGGTGGAGCAGCTGCCCGAGCGCACCCACGACGACCTGCGGCTGCCGACGATGACCATGCTGCTCGTCACCGATCTCGCCGTCTTCGACCACCGCGCGAACGTCATCACCCTGATCGCCAACGCTTTCCTGCCTGCCAGCTCCGCCACAGCGCCGGACCAAGCCGGCCTGGACGCGCTGTACGCCGAGGCCCTTGCCCGCCTGGACGCGATGACCGCCGACCTCGCCGCGCACGCTCCGTCCACCGTGTCCGTCTTCGACTGGCCGACCCCCGATTTCTCCTCCCAGCTCACCGAAGAGGAATACGGGCAGAACGTGCGGAAAGTCGTGGCAGAGATCGAAGCGGGCGAGGCGTTCCAAGTCGTGCCGTCGCAGCGCTACAGCATGCCGGTGCACGCGGACCCGCTCGACGTGTACCGGGTGCTGCGGGTGAACAACCCCAGCTCGCACATGTACCTCATGCGGGTCCCCGCGGAGACGGGCGAGACCGCGTTCCACATCGTCGGCTCAAGCCCCGAGGCTTTGCTCACCGCCCGAGGACGGACTGTGACGACCCGGCCCATCGCGGGCACCCAGCCAAGGGGCCGCACCAACGAGGACGACGTCCTCTTCGAGAAAAAGCTCACCGACGACCCGAAAGAACAAGCAGAGCACCTGATGCTGGTCGACCTCGGCCGCAACGACCTCGGACGGGTGTGCGTGCCGGGCAGCGTGCGGGTGGCCGAGTTCCGGGTCTTGGAGCGCTACAGCCACGTCATGCACCTCGTCTCGACCGTGAGCGGGGAGCTCGCGCCGGGCAAAACGGCGCTCGACGCGGTGCTCGCCTGTTTCCCCGCAGGCACGCTGTCGGGGGCTCCGAAGGTGCGGGCGATGGAAATCATCGAAGAAGTCGAGATCACCCGGCGCGGCCTCTACGGCGGCGTGGTGGGCTACTTCGACTTCGCGGGCGAGGCCGACACCGCCATCGCCATCCGCACGGCCGTGGTCAAAGACGGCGTCGCCTATGTGCAGGCCGGCGGCGGCGTGGTCCTCGACTCCGACCCTTCCTCGGAGTACCGGGAGAGCAGGAACAAAGCGAACACCGTCCTGTCCGCCATCGCCGCCGCGCAGACGATGCGCTCGCCGAACGAGGCCGGATGACGCCGCCGCGGCGGCCGAGGGAGAGGCCGCAGTCCCCGTGAAGCGCCCGCTGGCGTGGGCCTCGCTCCTGCTCGTGTGCGCCGGGGCGGGCGCGTACGGCTCGTCTCGGGCCACCTGGGCTGTGGCCAGCGCGCACGACGGGCTGGGCGCCCCGCGCGACGTCCGAGTGCTCGGATCTGATTTCGCGCCGCTGACCATCGCCCTCGCGCTGCTCCTGATCGCCGCCGTGCCCGCTGTGTTCGCGGTCAAAGGCTGGACATTGCGCGCGGTGGCTCTCGCGGTCGGCCTCGCAGGAGCCGGGCTTGTCTGGGCCGGGGCGCACTGGCTCGCCGACAAGCCGGACTCCGCCCAGGCGGCGCGATTGGCCGCCCTGCCCGAGCGCTACCAGGTCGATCATCTCGTGGTGAGCAGAACATCCGGGGGGCTGCCCCTGGCCGCGGGGGCGATGGCGCTCGGCGCGTGCGTTTTCATCCTGCGCGCCGCCCGGGCGGCGCAGGGGCTGGGAAGCCGATTCGACTCGCCAGCGGCGAAAAAGGACCGTCCCGAGGTGGAACGCTCGGCGTGGGCCGCGCTCGACGCGGGCGAAGACCCGACGCTGTGAATCCCGACGCTGCGCATCCCGGCGTTGCGCGGAACCGCTGGCGCGGGACGACGCGCGACAGGCTATCCTTGGGGCATGTCGCACACCGTTCTCGAGACGATTATCGCCGGAGTGCGGGAAGACGTCGCCGCACGCGAGGCCGCGAAGGACTTTGCGCACATCAAGCGGGCGGCGCACGCCGCCCCTGACCCTTTGGACGCCGCGGCGGCGTTGCGCGAAGCAGGAGTCGGGGTCATCGCCGAGATCAAGCGCGCCAGCCCCAGCAAAGGAGCGCTCGCCGACATCCCGAGCCCCGCAGATCTGGCTCGGCTCTACCAAGAGGGCGGCGCCAGGGCGGTCAGCGTCCTGACCGAAGAGCGCAAGTTCAAAGGCTCGCTCGCGGACCTCGACGAGGTCCGGGCTGCTGTGAGCATCCCCGTGCTGCGCAAAGACTTCATCGTGACCACCTACCAAGTCCATGAGGCCCGCGCGCACGGGGCCGACATCGTGCTGCTCATCGTCGCGGCCTTGGAGCAGAACGCGCTGAGCTCGCTCCTCGACCGGGTCGAGAGCCTTGGCATGACCGCCCTGGTCGAAGTGCATGACGAGCAAGAGGCAGAGCGCGCGCTCGCAGCAGGGGCAAGCGTCATCGGCGTCAACGCCCGGAACTTGAAAACCCTCGAGGTGGACCCGGAGACATTCGCCAGAGTCGTCCCCGCCCTGCCCGCCGAAGTCATCAAAATAGCCGAGTCGGGCTGCAAGAGCTCCGCGGATCTGTTGAACTACGCCGCGGCGGGAGCCGACGCTGTCCTGGTCGGCGAGGGCATCGTCACAGCCGCAGACCCGCTCGCGGCGCTCACTGAGCTCGTCACCGCCGGGACGCACCCGTCGTGCCCCCGGCCCGTGCGATGAGCCCCGCGCAACCCCTCCCGACCGCGAGCGAAGGGGTCCGTGTCCGCACGGAGCACGACCCCGACGCGGGGGGCTACTTCGGCCGTTTCGGCGGACGCCATGTGCCCGAAGCGCTCATGGCAGTGATCGAGGAGGTCACCGACGCCTATGAGAAGGCACGGGTGGACGAGGACTACCTCGCGCAGCTCGACGCGCTGCAACGCGATTATGTCGGCAGACCCTCCCCCCTGTACGAGGCGAAACGGCTCTCTGAGCACGCGGGCGGGGCGCGCATCCTGCTCAAACGGGAGGATTTGAACCACACCGGCTCGCACAAGATCAACAACGTCCTCGGCCAAGGCCTGTTGGCGAAGAAGATGGGCAAGACGCGGGTCATCGCGGAGACCGGCGCGGGACAGCACGGCGTCGCCACTGCGACCGCCTGCGCGCTGCTGGGCCTGGAATGCGTCATCTACATGGGCGAAACGGACACGGAGCGCCAGTCGCTCAACGTGGCGCGGATGCGACTGCTCGGCGCGCACGTCATGGCGGTGAAGACCGGCTCTCGGACATTGAAGGACGCGATCAACGCGGCGCTTCGCGACTGGGTCACCAACGCCGCCACCACGTATTACTGCTTCGGCACCGCGGCCGGGCCGCATCCCTTCCCGATGATGGTGCGCGACCTGCAGCGTGTCGTCGGGCTCGAGACAAGGGCCCAGGTCCGCGAACACGTCGGACAGCTCCCGGACGCCGTGGTGGCCTGTGTCGGCGGCGGCAGCAACGCCATTGGGATCTTCGACCCCTTCCTGCGCTACCGCCAAGTGCAGCTCGTCGGTTGCGAGCCCGCAGGCGACGGCGTGGACACCGAGCGGCACGCCGCGACGCTCGGCGGGGGCTCGGAGGGCGTGTTCCAAGGCTCCTTCTCGTACCTGTTGCAGGACCAGGACGGCCAAACCGTGGAATCGCATTCCATCTCCGCAGGGCTCGACTACCCCGGAGTCGGCCCGCAGCACGCGCATTTGAAAGAAACCGGCCGGGCCCGGTACCTGCCGATCACGGACGCGCAGGCCATGGAGGCCTTCGACGTGCTGTGCCGCACCGAAGGCATCATTCCCGCCATTGAGTCGGCGCACGCCGTGGCCGGGGGCCTCCTGTTGGGCCGAGAGCTCGGCGGGGGCAGCGTCATCGTGGTGAACCTCTCCGGCCGGGGCGACAAGGACGTCGACACCGCCGCCAAGTGGTTCGGGATGGATCTGTAAATGTTCCGCGCCCCACGATCCGCCGAGCCCCGTCCCGTTGCCCGCCGCCCCGCGCCGCGCAACGGCCAGGAGGGCTGCGCATGAGCGTTCCCAACTCGTCCGCGGACGTCATCGCCGCCTGCCAGGCAGAGGGCCGCGCCGCCCTCATCGGATACCTTCCGGCGGGCTACCCGGACCTGAAAACTTCGCAGCGCGCCTTCGAAATCCTCGCCGAAGAAGGCTGCGACCTCCTGGAGATCGGCGTCCCCTACTCGGACCCGGTGATGGACGGCCCGGTGATCGAATCGGCCGCCGTCGCCGCCCTGACGGCGGGCTTCCGGCTCAAAGACCTGTTCCCGCTGGTCGAAAACCTCAGCAAAAAAGATATCCCGGCCCTGGTCATGACCTACTGGAACCCAGTGTTCCGATACGGCGTGGACCGCTTCGCCGACGACCTTGAGAACGCGGGCGGTCTGGGCCTCATCACGCCGAACCTCATCCCAGAAGAGGCCGAGGCGTGGTTCCAAGCCTCTGACCGGTTGAATTTGGACCGTGTCTTCCTCGTCGCGCCGTCGTCCACGCCGGAGCGGTTGATCCTCACCACGAACTCGTGCCGGGGCTTCATCTACGCGGCTTCCACGATGGGGGTGACCGGGGCCCGCAACGACGTCTCCATGGACGCCGCCGAACTTGTCGCCCGGGTGCGCAAAGCCAGCGGCATCGCCGTCGGCGTCGGCATCGGCGTCTCCAATGGCGCGGCGGCTCGCTATGTCGCGGGCTACGCGGACGCGGTGATCGTGGGCTCTGCGCTGGTCGCGGCGCTCGGCAAGGGCGAGGACGCGTTGCGCGCGCTGGTGCGCGAACTCGCCGAAGGCGTGCGCGGGAACTAACCGCCGCGCGGGCGCGGGGTCCACAGGGCGTCGAAGCAGACCAGCATCTCTTCTCGGGACAGCTGCCCGAGAGCGAACTGGCCGACGAGGCCCCGGATCTGGACATGGCCGACTCGGGCGCTGTTGGCGTCAGGCCAACCGCCTCGGGCGAAATGCTTGTAGTCGCAGTCGACCTCGGTGGTCACCACCATCGGGCGCTCGTCCGGGTGGTCTTCCTCCTGACGGTCCCATCCGGTCCACATGGTTTCGACCGTCCAACCGTAAAGCCGCTCCCTCGGGGCCACGTCGGAGTACCAGCTGCCGAGCGCGCGCAAAGCGCGGAACTGCTCATATGTGAGCAGTCGTCCTTCGATGTCGTAGTACCCGTCGATCTGGCGCGGCTCCTCGTCGGGGGCCTCCTCATCGTCGAGGTCCCAGTCGCCGGGCCCCTCCACCGCGAGGCGCAGCGCGCGCAGAATCATGTCCTCCACCGAGGCGTGGCCGTCGGCGGCCTCCTCACGGCTCCCCCAATGCGCGGAGTACTGGTTCTGCCCCTTCGGGTCGTGCACATTGGTGCGGAAGATCCGGGGCAGTCCTTGTTTGGGCAAATACCACTCTTTGCCGGTCCATTCCGTGGTGACCAGCCATCCGCGCACCACGCTGCGGCAGATAAGGGAGTATTGCGCCCCCATCGCTTGCAGGGTCGCCCACCAGCTCGCGTCAATGGGTTTGCCGTGAATGTCGAAGTGGTACTCGTTCGACTTCGAGCGCGAAGGGTGCTCCGGTGTCGCGCTCACAGATATCCTCTCACCATGCGGGGCGCGTTCGGATCACAAGAACAGCCCCTGTCTGACAGCGAGGTCAGTTCGTGCACTCGCTGAGACCGATGATACTCATCGTATGCTGCTGCGGGGCGACGCCCGCCTTGGCGTCGTCTTCGATGTTGACCTTGCTGCTGCGCCACGCGTCGATGGAAACCTGTTCGCTGTTGGAGACCTGCACGCCGAGCTTGGTGTGGACCTGTTCCAGTTCAGGCTTGGTCTCGACGTAACTCCATCCTTCGTCGCGCAACTGGCGCAGCCGGGCCGTGAGGTCATGGGCCGTTTGCTCGGAATAAGGCAGGTCGTACTCTTGCGACCAAAGCCACGGCGGCCCTTCCCCGAGCGTCCCGGCCCGGCAGCCTTGTTTCGAGCCCCTTCCCTCGGCGTCGCGCGCAACACCCGCGACCCACGCCGTCACACGAATGACGTTCGCTTTGGCTTGCTCGAAATCACGGTTGCTGGTCCGAGGCTCCGCCGAAGGGAACCACATGCGGTGGCCGAGCACGGCGATCGCGACGACCAGCACGACGCACAGCGCAAAAACCGCGGCTCGAATCGCCTGTCCGCGCCAACGCGGACGGACCTGCTCCTCAGGCCAGCGATTGCGCCGCGGGCCAAGACCAGGCGGTGCGCCCGGGGCTGGCGGCGATTCGGCAACCGAACGATCAGCCAGAATTCGACTCCCCGGCAAGGGCGGCACGGATCTTCTGCGCGGCGGCCTCGAACTGCTCCGCGGTCGCGGCGTGGTCGGCGTTCGCGAAACTGAAGTCGCCAAGGCCCCAGGCCGGGAAGACGTGCACATGCAAATGCGGCACCTCGAAGCCCGCGATCAGCTGGCCCGCCCTCGGCGCGCCGAAAGCTGTCGTCACCGCCTGGCCGATGATCTGCGCGACCCGCATGACCTTGCCGAACAATTCCGGATCGACGCTCTGCCAGTTGTCCACCTCTTGCCTGGGGACCACGAGGGTGTGGCCGGTCGAGATGGGGGCGTTCGAGAGGAACGCCACGACGTCCTCGTCCTGCCACACGAAGTAACCAGGGAGATCACCAGCTATCACCGCGCTGAAAACAGAAGGCATGGCACAGAGCCTACTCCTCAAGCTACGCCTGTGAACCATGGTCCTGGTCCGAGCCGGAGCGCGATGGCCCACGCGGCGGCGCGGGCAAGCGGCGCCAGCGGCGAAGCGCCACCGCCGCGCCCGGTAGGCTCACGGGCGTGAGAGTACTCGTCATCGGCTCCGGCGGTCGCGAGCACGCGTTCTGCATCGCCCTCAAACGCGACCCCGCCGTCAGCGAAATCCATGCCGCGCCGGGCAACGCGGGCACCGCTCGCCTGGCTGTGAACCACACGGTGGACGTCGCGGACCCTGCCAGCGTCGCGCACCTCGCGGAACAGCTCGAAGCGGATTTGGTCATCGTCGGGCCAGAGGTGCCGCTGGTGCTCGGCGCCGCCGACGCGGTCCGCGCGAAGGGAATCGCCTGCTTCGGGCCTTCCGCGCAGGCGGCGCAGATCGAGGGCTCGAAGAGCTTCGCGAAAGACGTGATGGCCGCCGCGGGGGTGCGCACCGCCCGCAGCGAAACCGTCGACTCGACCGCGTCGTTGGACGCGGCGCTCGACCGGTTCGGGCCGATCTGGGTCGTGAAAGACGACCGCCTCGCGGCGGGGAAAGGCGTCGTCGTCACCGAAGACCGCGCGCACGCGCGGGCACACGCGGTCGAACTGCTCGAACGCGGCCACCCGGTGCTTTTGGAGTCGTACCTCGACGGGCCGGAGGTCTCGTTGTTCTGCCTCGTCAACGGAGACCAAGTGACGCCGTTGCAGCCCGCGCAGGACTTCAAACGCGCCTACAGCGGGGACATGGGGCCGAACACCGGAGGCATGGGGGCGTACACGCCGCTGCCGTGGCTCTCGCAGCAGACCGTGGACGAGATCGTGGACGACATCGTGTGCCCGGTCGCGGTCGAGCTGTTGCGTCGCGGTTGCGCGTACTCGGGGCTGCTCTACGCCGGGCTCGCCATCGGAAGCGACGGGCCCGCCGTGGTGGAGTTCAACTGCCGGTTCGGCGATCCCGAGACGCAACCTGTGCTCGCTCTTTTGCGCACCCCGTTCGGGCAGCTGCTGCGCTCGGTCGCGGACGGCACGTTCCTGGAGACATCAGAGTTGTCGTGGGAGCCCGGTTACGCCGTTGGCGTCGTGCTCGCCGCCGAGCATTACCCCGCCAAACCGCATTTGGGCGACACGATCACTGGCGCGCTGGGCGAAGGCTTGGTCCTCGCCGGGGTCGACGAGCGGGACGGGGCGTTGGTCTCCACAGGCGGACGCGTCCTCACGGCAGTGGGCCTCGGTCGGGATCTAACAGCCGCCCGCGCGCAGGCGTACGAGCGGATGGGCGGGGTGCATCTGCCGGGTGGGCATTTCCGGGAGGATATCGCGTTGGCGGCCAGCAACGGAGAAGTCACCATCCCCGCAAAGCGCTGACGACCGGAAACAACCAACACCGCCGGGAGGATATCGCGTTGGCGGCCAGCAACGGCCACATCACCATCCCCGCAAAGCGCTGACGTTCAGCGCGCGTTGCGCCGCTGGCGGGCGATCTCGCCGAGCACCACCCCGGTCGCCACCGACACGTTCAAACTCTCCACCTGGCCGGACATCGGGATGGACACGACGAAGTCGCAGCTTTCGCGCACCAGCCGGGAAAGACCTTTGCCTTCCGAACCGACCACGAGGGCCAGCGGCTCGGTCCCGGTGAAATCGTCGAGGCTGGTGTCGCCCTCCGCGTCGAGGCCGACGAGGAGCAACCCCCGCTCCTGCCATTGTTTGAGCGAGCGGGCGAGGTTCGGCGCTTGGGCCACCGGCAGACGCGCGGCGGCTCCTGCGGACGTCCGCCACGCGATGGCGGTCAGGCTCGCGGAGCGCCGATTGGGGATGAGCACCCCATGCCCGCCGAACGCGGCCGCCGAGCGCACCACCGCGCCGAGGTTGCGTGGGTCGGAAATGTGGTCGAGCGCCACGAAAAGAGCGGGTCTGCCGGAGTTCTCCGCTTCGGTGAGCAGGTCTTCGGGGTGGTGGTACTCGTATGGGCGGACCCGCAGGCCGATCCCTTGGTGCGGAGCGCCGGAGGAGCGCCGGTCCAATTCGAAACGAGCCACTTCGGTCACGGGCACACCGACGTTCCCGGCGATGCGGACGCTCTCGGCCACTCGTTCGTCCGCGTCGATCCCCGAAGCGACCAAAAGCTCCACGGCGGGCACTTTCGCCCGGAGGCATTCGAGGACCGGGTTGCGCCCGAGCACCCATTCCGGCGCGTCGGCGGCCTGTCGCACCGCGCGGGCCCGCGTCTTCGCGGCCTCCTGCGCGGCAGCCCGCCGCGCCGCTGGGTGGCCGGTCCGGGCGGTCGCAGGCGGGGTCGGGCCTTTGCCCCGCAATCCTCGCCGTCTCGGTCCAGGAGCCATCAGGGCTGTCCTCCGTTCGTCTCAAGCGACCATTTGGGGCCGTCCGGCCCGTCGGTCACGATAATTCCCGCCTTGCGCAACCGGTCCCGCACATCGTCGGCGGTCGCCCAGTCTTTGCCAGCTCGAGCCGCTTCTCGACGGGACAATTCGGCCTCCACCAAGACGTCCACCGCCCGGAACGCCGCCTTTTCTTCGCGCTCTCGGCCCGAAGCCCACATTGGGTCGAACGGATCGCAGCCGAGGACGGCGAGCATGGCGCGCACCGAGGCCGCTGTGGCCGCGGCGGCCGGATCCGCGTCCGCCAGCTCCGTGTTGCCTTGTTTGGCTTGGCGCTGCAGCTCCGCGAGCGCCTTGGGCACCGCGAGGTCGTCGTCCAACGCCGAGGCGAACTCGTCGGCCACTTGCCCGACAGGGATCTCGCCGAACTGCTCCGCAGCCCGCAGGACGAAGGACTCGAGCCGCTGGTAGGCCACAGCGGCTTCGACAACTGCTTCGATCGAGAACTCCTGAGTGGACCGGTAATGCGCGCAGCCGAGGTAGTACCGCAGCTCTTGGGGGCGCACCGCGGTGAGCAGTTCTTCCAAGGACAACACGTTCCCGAGCGACTTGGACATTTTCTCCCCGCCCAGGGAGAGCCACCCGTTGTGCAGCCAGAACCGCGCGAACTGGTCCCCCGCCCCGTGCGCTTGCGCCAGCTCGTTCTCGTGATGGGGGAACACGAGGTCCATGCCGCCGCAGTGGATGTCGAACTCCGAGCCCAGGTACGCCGTCGCCATGGCGGTGCATTCCAAATGCCAGCCGGGGCGCCCCGGACCCCACGGGGTGGGCCACCACGGCTCGCCGGGCTTGGAGCCCTTCCACAGGGTGAAGTCGCGCGGGTCGCGTTTGCCCGCCCCCGCGCTTTCGCCTTGGTGCACGTCGTCGGGCTGATGTCCCGACAACTTCCCGTATTCGGGGAGGGATCGCACGTCGAAATACACATCGCCCGCCCCGGTGTAGGCGTGGCCGCGTTCGATCAGCCGCTCGATGCAGGTTGTCATCTGGGTGATGTGCCCGGTCGCCCTGGGCTCCGCCGACGGCGGGAGGACGCCGAGCCGGTTGTACGCGTTGGAGAACTCGCGCTCGTGCGTGGCCGCCCACTCCCACCACGGGCGGCCCGCTTCGGCGGCTTTGGCGAGGATCTTGTCGTCGATGTCGGTGACGTTGCGGATGAAGAGCACGTCGAACCCTTTGGCCAACAGCCATCTGCGCAGCACGTCGAACACCACGGCGCTGCGCAAATGCCCGACGTGGGGTTTTCCTTGCACGGTCGCGCCGCACAGGTAGACCGAGACCTGGCCTGGTCTGAGCGGGGCGAACTCCCGGACCACACGGGTGCGGGTGTCGTACAGGCGCAAGGTCACCCGGCGATCTTAGCGTTTCTGGGGCTGGCGGGGTACACCAGCGCGTTCGCGACGGCGGCACGCCCTTCGCCGCGCCCGGTGAGGCCGAGCCCGTCCGTGGTGGTCGCCGCGACGCTCACCGGCGCGCCGAGGATCGCGCTGAGCAGCTCTTGCGCCTCGACCCGGCGGGGGCCGAGCCTGGGGGTGTTCCCGACGACTTGGACGACAGCGTTGCCGATCACGAACCCGGCCTGTTCGACCAGTTTGCGCGCCTCAGTCAGCAGCAGCTCGCCGGAAGCGCCGCGCATCTGCGGCCGGTCCACCCCGAAAACTGTGCCCAAATCGCCCAGGCCTGCCGCCGAGAGCACCGCGTCGACCAGCGCATGGGCGGCCACGTCACCGTCGGAGTGACCGGCGCAGCCGTCGGATTCGGGGAACAACAGGCCCGCCACCCAGCAAGGCCGGCCGAGCTCGATGGGATGCACGTCGACCCCGCTGCCGACCCTGGGCAGCAGCGTCTCCACGGCGCCTCCGCGCGTTGTGCGCGCCAACGCCTCCGCGAGCACGAGGTCTTCGGGCGTGGTGATCTTGAACGCCAGCGGGTCGCCCTCGACCGCCGTCACTCGCGCCCCGGCGAGTTCCGCCAAGCCCGCGTCGTCCAGCTCCGAGGCTCCGTCTCGCGCGACGGCCCCCCGATGCGCTTGGCGGAGCACATCCGCCGCGAACCCTTGGGGTGTTTGCGCCCCGCGCAGACACGAGCGGTCCAACGTGCGGACGACCGAGCCGTCCGGGCCCACTTCTTTCACCGTGTCGGCCACGCCCACGGCGGGGACCACGGCGGCGTGTCCCGCCACGACGGCTTCGGCGACGGATCGGAACAGCTGCGCAGGGGCGAGCGCCCGAGCCGCGTCGTGCACGAGCACCACGTCTGCCGCTGCGATCTGGCTGAGTCCTGCCCGCACGGACTCGGTGCGGGTGGCTCCGCCCGAGACCAGCCGCGTCCTTGGGTCCACGGCGCTCCTGGCCTGCGCGGTCCGGTCGGCGGGGACCACGGCGACGACCTCGTCGACGATCCCGGAGCGCCACGCGGCGGAAACCGACCGTGCAAGCATGCTGTGTCCGCCGACGAAGACGAAAGCTTTCGGGCAGGGCTCGCCTGCCTCGTCGACAGCGCCGAGCCGGGAGCCAGACCCAGAGGCCACAATGATCGCGGCCACTTTTCCCACGAGTCGCCCCGACGAGCTACGAGGCCTGGGCGAGCACCTCGTCGAGCAGGCCCTCAGCTTTCGCGTCGTCCGAGCTCTCCGCCAGCGCCAATTCTCCGACCAACACCTGCCGGGCCTTGGCGAGCAGGCGCTTCTCGCCCGCGGACAGGCCCCGGCCCTGTTCCCTGCGCCACAGGTCGCGGACGACCTCGGCGACCTTGTGCACGTCGCCGGAAGCGAGCTTTTCGATGTTGGCCTTGTATCGGCGGGACCAGTTGGTCGGCTCTTCGGTGTGGACATCGCGCAGAACGTTGAAGACCTTGTCGAGGCCCTCGTCGCTCACCACGTCGCGGATGCCGATGTACTCGGCGTTCTCAGCGGGCACGCGGACGGTCAGGTCCCCATGGCCGACTTTGAGCACCAAGTACTCCTTTTCCACCCCTTTGATGGTTCTGACCTCGATAGCCTCGACAAGCGCGGCTCCGTGGTGCGGATAGACGACGGTGTCCCCAATTTTGAAGTTCATACGCGACGCTCACCTTTCACTCCATCGATCTTACCAGCGGCCGAAGTCCGCCCGTCCCCGGCTCCGCGCCCCCTGAAGGGCCGCGCAGAACTGCGCCGATACGATCCGTGATTCATGTCATACCCATTTCCCAGGATACCCTCGAGCGCCAGCCGGGCGGGCGGCGGGCCGGGGACGACCTCCTCCGACCTTCCACGCGAGCACCGGTTACAGTAATCCGCAAAGTCGATCAGGCAATCCCGAACCAACCGGAGGACAGACGATGGCAGTCACCACCAACCAGCGACGTCCACTGCTGGCGCTCGTGGCAGGGCTGGCCGCCGCCGCTGCGCTCTGCTCCTGCTCGGCGGGCTGGAACACCCAGACCGGTTCGCAGCTGGCCGCCATCGACGGCACGTCGATCAACTCCGACCTGGACGGGGTCGGCGTGCGCAACGCGTACATCGCCGTTTCCGGGCAGGAGGGCTCCTTGTCCTTCGTCGCCGTCAACCCCTCGATCCGCCTGGTGCGCCTGAGCTCGGTCACCGTCGTGTACCCCTCCGGCAAGCGGCAGAACCTCTCCGCGCTGGCCAACAAAGACATCCCAGCCCAGGGCCGCCTGCAGGTCGGGCCAGTCCCGGCCGACGCCTCGGGCATCGCGCGGGCTGACTTCGCCCCGAGCCCCTCGTTGGACATGGCGGGCGAGCAACTGGCTCCGGGGCTTTCCGTGAAGATCGAATTCAACGTCGTCGCGCCGCCGTCGCACGACCCGGACTTCCCGCAGGAGAAGCGGACGAGCTTCCAGGGCCCGGTGCCGATTATCGGCAAGGGCGAAAGCCCCGCCAAGAAGGACTGACGCCTCGGCGGGGGCGGGCGAGCTTCGCCGGCCCCCGTTCTTGTCAGACCCTGCTGCGACACTGTGGGGCATGGCGAGAACAAGCGCGCAAGAAAGCCGGCACCGTTGCGGCGAATGCGGCTCCATCCAGGTGAAATGGCTTGGCCGATGCCCTCGCTGCGGCGCATGGGCGAGCCTGGTGCCGATCTGCGAAACCGCCGAGGGGCGCGCGGCGTCCGTGGAGCCGATGACGCAGATACTCGGCTCGGAGGCGTTGACGCGGCCCACCGGCGTCCGCGAATTCGACCGGGTGCTCGGCAAAGGGCTCGTCGCGGGCTCGGTGGTGCTTTTGGCGGGCGAGCCGGGAGTGGGCAAGTCCACGCTCCTGCTCGAGACCGCGAAACAATGGGCGCTCGCCGGGCGCCGCTGCCTGTACGTCTCCGGGGAGGAATCCCCTGCGCAAGCCAGGGCTCGCGCCGAACGCATCGGGGCCGTGCATGAGAAAGTCCTGTTCACAGCCGAAACCCAGTTGGAAGCGATCTTGGCGAGCTGTGTCGAGCACACACCCGAGCTGGTGGTGGTGGATTCGGTGCAGATGCTCCGCTGCGCGGGCGAGGCCCCCGGCGCGATCAGCCAAATCCAAGAGGCCGTTCGCCGGTTCAGCGCGCTCGCCAAAGCCCTCGACATATCGGTCGTGCTCATCGGCCACGTCACCAAAGAGGGCGAGATCGCGGGACCCCGCTTCCTGGAGCACCTCGTGGACGTGGTGTTGACGTTCGCGGGCGAACAGCATTCCCGGCTGCGCCTGTTGCGCGGGGTGAAGAACCGGTTCGGCCCGAGCGACGAGGTGGGCTGCTTCGAGCAGAACGAGCACGGGATCTCGGGGGTCGCCGACCCCGGCTCGTTCCTGATCGGACGACGCGAGCACCCCGTCGCCGGTTCGGTGGCGACCGTGGTGATGCATGGCCGACGCCCCTTGCTCGGAGAAGTCCAGGCGCTGGTGGCCCCGTCCTCCCGCGGCGGGAAGACCGTGGTGAGCGGCCTGCGCTCGGACCGGGTGGCGAAAATTGTCGGCGTGCTCTCCGCGCGGTGCGGCCTGGATCTGAGGGAGAAGGACGTGTACCTCTCGACCGTGGGCGGGATGTCCATGCACGAGCCGAGCGCCGACCTCGCGATCGCGCTCGCGATCGCGGGGGCCGCCGTCGGCGAGGCGCTGCCCTTGGGCCTCGTCGTCTTCGGCGAGGTCGCGCTCACCGGCGAGGCGGTCCCG
>JGI2924J29684_1078015_pt1 | contig 27886 bp, 29 predicted proteins | sample BenlonsequencITS_FD_29684 | JGI IMG/M metagenome (IMG submission 29684)
GCGTTCCAAGGTAGCTACCCTCAAAGAAGATCGGGTTATGTATATGGATATTAATCAGGCCAAAGAACTGGTGATATCCGGTAAACTTGCTAATGCTGTCAAATTTGAATTGGATCGTAAGGGAATTCCACTAGCTTAAAATAGCTTCTGAGAAAATATCAGGCACCTGCTTCAATTGCTGAAGTGGGTGTCTGATTATTTGTTAACGGTGAGCTATCATTTGAACTGAACCCAGTCAGTTCAAATGATGGCTCAGGATAGCAGAGGACTATTTAGGAATACTAAGGGATAATTGTTAAACAGTAAGACTTGACATAAGGGGTAGGGGGGTATACTATATTGATTAGAGGTGATTTACATGGATTTTGATGACAAGCAGACCCAGACCTGTTCAGTTTGCGGTGGTGATTCACAAGGACAAGGAGAGCGGAGGAGTCATCATGATGATAAGACAATTAAAGAACTTGTAACGCGAATGAACCGCATCGAAGGGCAAATTCGCGGCATTAAAGGGATGATAGAGCGTCACGTTTATTGTGATGATATCTTAAATCAAATTTCCTCAGCTCAATCTGCTCTTGATGGAGCCTCTCGATTGCTTCTGGAAAAGCATATGAAATCATGTGTCAAAGAAAGACTGCAAGGGAATGATGATCAAGTTGTTGATGAAGTCCTAAAGACCATCTTTCGCATGATGCGTTAGTAGTGACTATGTTTGGGGGATATAAATGATGGAACAAGCAAACCGCGAAGGTAAAGAGATTAAGATATATGGCATGAGCTGTCAGCATTGTGTCAACCATGTCACCAAGATTCTGGAGAAATTCCCAAGTGTGGAACAGGTTCAGGTATCTTTAGCTGATTCCAAGGCCACTTTTACCTGGGAACCCAGTCAGGTCAACCTAGAGGATGTTCAAAAGGAGATTGAGGAAGGCGGTTATTCCTTAGAACCCCTTGCAGTTGAACTTGAACCGGAAGACCCAGACGATTTAGAGCAGATAAAGCCAGGCAACTCTGCGAGGGATGATGAACACAAGGAGTCTGTGGAGACTAAGGGTGAGTCTTCGATTATAGATCCAAAGCTGCAGTTTAGAATAACGGGCATGACTTGTGCGAATTGTGCTTTAACTATTGAAAAGGGTCTGCGGAATTTACCAGGGGTAAAATCAGCAGCTGTCAATTTTGCCTCGGAAAAGCTCACTGTAGAAGCGGATCCTAAGGTGTTTAAAGACGAGGATCTTTTGGCCAAGATCAAAGATCTGGGGTATAGTGCTCAAAGTGCAGATGAAGGGAAACAACAATTTAAAGTAAGTGGTATGACCTGTGCCAACTGCGCCTTGGCAATCGAAAAAAAACTCAAGGGTACCAGTGGTGTTTACAGTGTGGCTGTCAACTTGGCAAGTGAAACAGTGACGGTAGAGTTCGATTCCAGTGCAGTAACTTTGCAAGAAATTTTTGCCCAGGTAAGAGATGCTGGATATACGCCTATTGAGAATCCGGATGAGAATCAAGATGATCGCACTGCCCTCAGGCAGCGTAATTGGCTCTTTTTCAGTGCAATCCTTTCCCTGCCCATTATGCCCCTCATGTTTTTGCCAATGTCCAGACCAATCATGTATACCATGCTCATCTTGGCGACAATAGTTCAGTTTACTGCCGGTTGGACATTTTATCGGGGAGCATACCATGCCTTAAAGAATCGCTCAGCTAATATGGATGTCTTGGTGGCGCTTGGGATTACTGCTGCCTACGGATATAGTTTGATGACCACCATTCATATGTTTATCCCGGCTGTTTTTTTCGAAGGCCCCAACTTTTTTGATACTTCGGCTTTGTTAATTACTTTTGTTCGCTTTGGAAAGTATCTTGAAGCGAAAGCTAAGGGCAGGGCAGGGCAGGCTCTGAAGAAACTTCTGGAGCTCCAGGCAGATAAAGCCCATTTATGGGTGGATGGCGTGGTTAAAGAAGTGTCGGCTTCGGATTTAAAAATCGGGGATATCACATTAGTGAAATCCGGAGAAAGAATACCCCTTGATGGTGAAATAATTGAGGGCCAAGCAAGTATTGATGAGTCAATGCTGACCGGGGAATCTATTCCCATTGACAAAAGTGTTGGAGACCAAGTGATTGGGGCAACAATTAATCGTTCGGGAAGTATTAAAGTTAGAACCACTAAAACAGGTAAAGACACGGTTCTTTCCGGAATTATTAGAATGGTAGAAGATGCCCAAGGGGTTAAGCCACCGATTCAGAGGCTGGCGGATGTTATTTCAAACTACTTTGTCCCGACTGTGGTTGGCTTATCACTCCTTACCTTTGTTATTTGGTATGTGATTTTCCAGAGTACCTTTGTCTTTGCCTTTACCGCTGCCATAGCTGTCTTAGTTATTGCTTGCCCCTGCGCTTTAGGTCTGGCAACTCCTACAGCTATTATGGTTGGAAGCGGAGTAGGATTAAATCGAGGTATCTTGTTCAAAACAGCGGCAGTTCTCGAAGGAATCGCCAAGCTGCAGGCTATTGGTTTTGATAAAACGGGAACCTTAACTAAGGGTACTCCGGAAGTAACGGATATTGTGGCCTATGGGGATTTTACAGAGAAAGATATTCTTAGGATTGCAGCTGCCGGTGAAAATCCTTCCATTCATCCCTTGGCTCAGGCGGTTGTGGCCAAGAGTAAGCTTGAGGAACTGAAAATTGAAAATGTCGAGAACTATCGGGAAGAGGCAGGCTATGGAGTAACTTGTTCATACCAAGGGAAAACCTTATTGATTGGGAATATTAAATTGATGGATTTACAAGGTGTGGATATTGGCGAATCGGAGCAAGACTTTAGGCGTCTGGCGGAATCCGGCCGAACCACAAGCTTTATTGCCCTTGATGGTAAAGTTATAGGTCTTATAGCTTTGGCCGATGTCATTAAAGAAAGCACTATTGAAGCTATTAAGCGTTTGCACAACTTAGGTTTAAAGACCTTTATGATTACCGGTGACAATAAAAAAGTGGCTAACGTGGTTGGTGAACAGGTGGGGATCGATGAAGTTATTGCTGAAATTTTGCCCCAAGATAAGATTAGTATTATTAAGAAATATCAGGATCAGGGTTATAAAGTGGCCATGGTGGGGGATGGGATTAATGACGCTCCAGCCCTTGCTCAAGCCGATATCGGAATTGCCATTGGCTCTGGAACTGATGTTGCCAAGGAAACTGGGGATGTAGTCTTAGTCCGCAATGACCTGCTGGATGTGGAGAGAGCAATTCGTTTAGGGCGAAAAACTCTGGGCAAGATAAAGCAAAACCTTTTCTGGGCTTTAATCTACAATGTCATCGGGATTCCCATTGCCGCAGGTGTCCTTTATCCGATTACCGGTGAGCTTCTGCCACCTGAATGGGCTGGACTGGCAATGGCCTTTTCCTCGGTTTCAGTAGTGACAAGTTCTATTCTTTTAAGACGATTTGATCGTCAACTTGAGGGTTAGACTACCAGCCGTAAGACTCCATTGTCTATAAGTACGAAAGCATCTATTGACGAAACCCGGGTGAGGGTTTCGAGAACAACTTTAGCGGTGAGGATGAGATAACGGCTGCTACGTCCCTAGATAAGTTCTTCTAAGCTTTAGCTGGAGTAAGTATTCCTCTTAGGCAAACTCTATCTGAGGCTAAGAATTGCTTGATTAAAGTTAGATTTCATCTGAGCTCTGACTTTGATCTCTGACTTCTGAATAAGCGAGGTGATAAGGATGAGTCAAACTATTCTAAAGGTTGAAGGGATGACCTGCAACCACTGTAAAATGAGAGCAGAAAAAGCTTTACAGGCAGTGAGTGGTGTAGAAAGCGTAAAAGTTGATCTTGCGGCTAAGGAAGCGGTTGTAACTGGTGAGGCTAAGCGCGAGAATTTGGTTAAAGCAATCGTAGATGCTGGGTATACTGTCGTTGAATAAGGTGAAAGGGGCCGTTAAGCGGCCCCTTTAGTATTGCTTTACAAAATCCAAAAAAATTGAAGAATAGCTGATTCCTTAACTTCGGAAATTATTATCTCGGATGAATACCTTATCTTTGGATAAACTATTTACTGAGGTGATGAAAAAATGCCCAGAAATGATGGCAACAAGTATAAGAATGAGGAATTAAAGAAGATTGAATTAACTCTCCGCAACATTCATAAGAATGAAGAGTTTCTATTAGAGAATGCTGAAGAGTTAAGTGCTCATCAAATTAAAGATGTAAAAGAGCACTTGGCTTCAAAGAAAAAATTCCTTGAGGAAACAGATGGAACGATTAAATAGGAGCTTTAAAGCTCCTTTTATATTTAATCAGGTTTAATTGCTAAGCTATTAGTTTGGTATGTGAAAGATAGTATGAGTATGTGAAAGTTTTGAAAGAATTTTTTGCCCTTATAAGCTAATACTAGGCATAAAAAATAGTAAGAAGGATATCTTTCGATATCCTTCTTAAGTCTAACAACATTGTTTGAAGTTAGATTTTGCTTCCGCCTTTAAGATGTTCCTCAGCAAACTGAATCATACGTTTGGTCATCATACCGCCGACAGAACCGTTTTCGCGGCTGGTACGGTCACCGCCTAATTGAAGGCCCATTTCATTTGCCACTTCATATTTGAATTGATCCAATTGTTGTGAAGCGCCCTTAGCTGCTGGTTGATTACTGTTTCTTTCTCCTGCCATGATAGGTACCCTCCTTTAAAATTGTGTGTTGTATTTGTGTACTGGAACATTCTTATTATGGTTTTTAATCGATTTTATTACTCAGGTAATTATTTCTACAATATAGAAGGCTTTCCTTTTGGTTCGGGAGCCGGATTGTTATTGATTTTATAGATCGTAAGGTTTAGAATTAAATTACTTAGACTTAGGGGAGGCTTTCAGATGTTTTTAAAGATGAAGGAACCGGTAAACACCTGGACACATTTTGTATTGTTTATGGCTGCAATCGTGGGACTGGTGTTTCTTATTATCCTAAGTAAAAATAATATCTCAAAGCTCATTACAATGACGGTATATGGAGTTAGTATGATCTTGCTTTATGGTGCCAGCTCACTTTACCATTGGGTAAGAACAACTCCTCAGAAAGAACTTCTCCTTAAAAAGGTGGATCATATAGCGATTTATTTATTAATTGCCGGTTCCTATACACCAGTATTTTATTATGGTTTGGAAGGGGCATGGCGTTGGGCGATGCTAAGTGTGGTTTGGGCTCTGGCGTTCATAGGGATGCTATTGAAAATTTGGTTTATTCATGCTCCTCGCTATGTATCTTCAGCTTTTTATGTGTCACTGGGCTGGATAGCTTTAATTCCTTTCCTGCAGCTTGTTAAGAATCTGCCTATGGGTGCAATTATTCTCATGGCGGTCGGTGGTGTCACCTATACCGTTGGGGCCATTATATATGCAACTAAGATTTTTGATTTCTTTCCGAAACGTTTCGGTTTCCATGAGATATTTCATATATTCATTGGGGCGGGAAGTATTGTTCATTACATAATGATTTTGATCTATATTATGCCTATGGCTGAGTAGCTTAGGGTATGAACATTAAAAGGGTTGTCACATAATGAAAACATTCATTATGTGACAACCCTTTTAATAATATTAACTATCTTCAATGCAAAAAGCGACGGCTTCTTCGGCACTGTAATCCCCATATACCAGCTTCATTAAGCCTGGGTAATAAGTATCAAATCCTAATACCCCGTTCCAGACAACATTTAGTATTTGATCTTGAGAGGGTTTGGCGTCAGCAAGATCTAGGTATGTACGGTACCTTATCTCACCGTTATCCATGTCCATTTCAAAGTTGCCATTGACTAACTCGTAATTAACCCGACTCATGAAATCACATACTTCAAGTCTTTTAGAAGGAGGGATTTTTTGATTAATATGGGTATTGCAAAGCAGTGATTCTTGCTCTTCGTCTACAAAAAGAAAAGCGTTAAAATCTGTATTTATGCCTCGAATCTCCAGCCGAATGATTTCGTTTTTATTGTCAAAATCAAACTCCCAACCGTTTTGACTCAGAATCTCATAGAGCACCTTAAATAAGGACATGTTTATCCCTCCTAAACCGGACTGATTTTCAAATAAGTTCAACGCGATAAAGGTAAAATCCTTCCAATTATGGAATAAAAATAAATTGATTAATGGGTAGAGAGGTTTTTATTGGATAGATCCCGAATTAAATGAAAGTATAATTTATCTCCGAGGAGGAGTTTCTTTGCACTCACTAAAACATCAAATTATTATACTTCTGCTGGGGTCGCTAATTGTCCTCGCGACGAGCTTGATTTTTGGCTTAGGTTGGCATTTGAAGCATCGTGCAGTGGATGCTGCTATTGTCAAAGCTAAAACTGATTTAACAACATGCATGGAAATTATTGATTTAAAGACCCCAGGTTCTTGGCAAGTAAAAGAGGGACTTCTGTACAAAGGAGATACTCAAATATCCCATCAAACAGAACTTGTCGATTATTTAGCAGAACTAACCGGCGACACCGTGACTTTATTTCTCGGCGATACTCGAGTCGCTACAACTGTACGCAGTACCAATGGGGAGAGAGCGATAGGGACAAAAGTCTCGGATGCAGTGGCCCAGACTGTCTTGAAAGATGGGCAGATCTACTTGGGTGAAGCGAATGTTGTTGGTCAGCTTTATCAAACGGCTTATGAACCCATTCGTGATAGCAATGGAGATATTGTTGGGATTTTTTATGTGGGCATTTCAAAAAACTATACTCAAGCCTTCATTGTTAATTCGCTAACCTTGTTAGCAGGGTTTGGCTTAGGAATTACTTCCATTGTTGCCTTAGCGACTTGGTTCTTTATCCAAAGAGTAATTATTAATCCACTCCGTGACATAACCCTGGCCACACGTGATGTGGCTACCGGGCACGCTGCCGAGAAAGTTGATATCACCGGCCCCAAAGAGATTGGAGATCTGGCAGTTGCCTTTAACCAAATGGTTGAAAGACTAGGGGATATCGCAGATGAAATGAGTAAAGCCACCATGTCTAGAGACTTACAAGTTGATAATTCTTCTGCGCTAAATAAGGCGGATGAGCCAGAATTAAATATGACTGAAGATCCAAAGAATAGCTGGAAATTTGATCAACAAAGTTTACCTAAAGGACTAAATCAACTTACTTTAATGCAAATCCTTTCATTTATGTGCGAGACAAGGGAACTGGTATCGGCTGAAAACGTCGCCGAAGGGGTAAACCTAACAAGAGTAACTGTTCGAAGATACTTAGAGTTTCTAGAACAACATGGAGCTTTGACAACAGAGTTAAAATACGGAACAGTGGGAAGACCTGTAAAATTATTTCAACCGGTACCTAATCTAAGTGTTACTGATATTGATTAATTAGTTACCTATAACAACTCAGAATAGTAAGGAGTTAGCGTACTTTATATTTACAGAATATTTTCTTTATTTACTTAATTATTTTGGTGATGACTAAAGCGAGAAAGGGTTGTAAGCTTATAATGTGTTGATTCAGAAAATTCTTTCTAATTACTTAATTAAGTCCTCATCCAATTTGTGTCATTCATACCTTACTTGTTAGTTGTAGAACTGATACCAACACATAGGCATGTTATGAACATTTAAAGAGGGAGGAAAAAAGATGGATGTTTCGCGTCGGAATTTCTTGAAACTTTCTGGGCTTTCCATCGCTGCTTTGGCAGCTGGTTTAGGGTTTGACCCTGCAGTAGCTGAGGCCAAGGGATATGTATTGAAGCTGGAGGGAAGTAAAAAGATTCCTAGTATTTGTCACTTCTGCTCTGGTGGCTGTGGGATGCTCTTATATGTCAAAGATGGTAAGCTTATTCATCTTGAAGGTGATCCCGATCATCCAACCAATGAAGGGACTCTATGTCCAAAAGCTGCAAGTTTACTCAGTGTTGCCAATTCGCCGGATCGTGTGATCAGGCCAAGACGGCGGGCTCCCGGGGCCGATCATTGGGAAGAAATTTCCTGGGAAGAAGCCTTGGACATTGTGGCCAAGAAAACTAAAGAAGTCAGGGATGCCAGCTGGAAAGCTGCCGATGAGATTGTGAATGCTAAAACCGGACTACCGGAGAGCTTATTAGTAAACCGTGCAGAGGGAATCGCCTTTTTGGGATCAGCGGAAGTTGATAATGAAGAGTCATATCTAATTTCAAAATTCAGTCGCTTGATCGGCACTCCATATAATGAACATCAGGCCCGGATCTGACACGCTCCCACGGTGGCAAGTTTGTCACCTTCATTTGGGCGTGGTGCCATGACGAATTCCTGGTCTGATCTGAAAAATTCTGAAGTCTTTTTAATTGCTGGCAGTAACTGTGCCGAAAACCATCCTATTGCCATGAAGTGGATAAATCGGGCTAAAGAAAAGGGTGCGAAAATAATCGTCGTCGATCCACGCTTTACACGGACAGCTGCTAAAGCTGATATCTTCGCTCAAATTCGTCCGGGAACGGATATCGCCTATCTCGGCGCAATTATAAATTATATTATTAATCAGAAATTGTACGATGAGAAGTATGTGTTAAATTACACCAATGCTCTGATGATGGTCAGCAAAGATTATAAGTTAGAAGATGGTATCTTCTCCGGTTATAACGAGAAGACCAGAAAATATGCAACCACCAGCTGGGCTTATCAACTTGGGCCGGATAATAAGCCTCTGAAAGCTGAAAGTCTGGAGGATCCTGATTGCGTATTTGCCAAGCTTAAAGTCCACTATGCAAGATATACCTTTGCAACAGCGGAAAACATTTCCGGAATTCCTGCTGCCAAAATCAAGGAAATTGCTGAGGCCTTCTGTAAAGGAAAACCAGGAAGCATTCTCTATGCTCTGGGAATGACTCAACATACTACCGGCGTACAAGGAATTCGAGCGTACGCTATTATCCAACTGTTATTGGGTAACATCGGAAAAGCCGGCGGCGGCATCAATGCTTTACGAGGAGAGCCCAATGTTCAGGGCTCGACGGATATGGCCAACCTGGTCAGTAACTTGCCGGGCTATTTGCCCTACCCGATTAATACAGATAAGACCTTGCGGGATTATCTGGTGCGCAATGGCTCATTTTATGAGAAACATCTGGTTGCCCTGCTTAAAGCTTGGTATGGTGCCAACGCCACTAAAGAAAACAATTATGGATTTAACTATTTACCCAAGACCAATCCTTCAGTGAATGCAACCATGGTCAAAATCTTTGAGATGATGAATAAAGGACAGTTTAAGCTTCTCTTCAATGTTGGCTCTAACTCTCTCGTTTCTATTCCGGATCGCAAGTTAGTCCGTTCGGGTTTAGCTAAACTTGATATGCTCGTGGTATCTGACCTTTTCGAGATTGAGACAGCCCAGTTTTGGCGTGAACCCGGGGTGAACCCGGGGGATATTAAGACTGAAGTTATCATGTTCCCTGCAGCCTTTGTTTATGAGAAAGCAGGAAGTATGTCCAATTCCTCCCGCTGGATTCAGTGGAAAGAGGCGGCGATTAAGCCCCTCGGGGAATCAAAACCGGATCTCGATCTGCTGGATCACCTTTTCAAGAAAATCAGAAAGTTATATGAAGGCAGCACGGATGTCAAGGATGCCCCAATACTCAAGGCCCGTTGGGATTATGGTGAGGGAGAGCCCAGCGCTCTGAAAGTGCTTCAAGAGTTGAGCGGTTATGACGAGACCACCGGAAAACTGCTGCCCACAATTGGGGATTATCTTAAGGCACCAATCGGGACAGCTTCTACAGGCTGTTGGATTTACGCCGGCGTGACAGGGAATGGAAATCTGGCTGCCCGCCGTAAAAATGACGATCCTACAGGATTAGGATTGTTCAGAGACTGGAGTTTTGCTTGGCCTGGAAATGTCCGGATTCTCTATAACCGAGCTTCCTGTGATGAAGCAGGACGACCGGTTGACGCTAAACGTCAGCTTATTTGGTGGGATAGTGCGGCTGAGGTCTGGGCAGGAAACGATGGAGCAGATGTTGTCGATAAAACAAAGGGTCCGAATACACCGGAAGGGAAGCAAAGTTTCCGCATGAATCCCGAGGGGGTAGGCAGGCTATTTGCTGCCACTTATATGAGCGGGTTACCCGTAGCCCCCCCTACAGACGGTTTGCCACCCATCGGGATTCGTCCCGGAGGTCTCTGCGTAGACGGCCCCATGCCGGAATACTACGAACCCACGGAAAGCCCTACGACAAACATCTTACATCCTAAGGTTTCCATCAGCCCAGTGGCTCTGGTTGTCTCAACTCAGCTGGGTAAGTCGGAAGAGTATCCCCATGTGCTGACCACTTACGGAGTGGTGGAGCATTTCTGCGCCGGTGGGATTACCCGCAATATTCCTTGGTTGAATGAAATCATGCCGGAACCCTTTGCTGAGATCAGTAAAAACCTAGGGGAAAAGATTGGAGTTAAAGAAGGGGATATGGTCGAAGTTGCTTCAGCTCGGGGCAAAATCACTGTGCGGGCCTTAGTTACTGATCGCCTGCAGACCTACAAAGTTAACGGAAAAGACACCGAAACCATCGGAATGCCCTGGAGCTGGGGTTTTGCCTCCTTAAGTCCCGGTCCCAGTACCAATGAACTGACCATCGCAGCATTAGATCCTGGAGCCGGTACTCCGGAGTATAAGGTTTGCCTGGTCAAGATAAGGAGGGCATAGCCATGACAAGAAAAATGGTTTTTGTCGACACTTCCAAATGTACTGGGTGCAAAGCTTGCACTGTGGCCTGCAAGGAATGGAACGAGCTTCCGGCGGAGAAAACCCAACTGCTTACCAGTTATCAAACTCAAAAAAATTTCACTTCGAAGACCTGGACGTACATGACCTTTATCGAAAAGTATGAAAACGAAACAATGAATTGGTTAATGCGTAAGGCTCAATGCTTCCACTGCGCAGACCCTGCTTGTCTGAAGGCCTGTTCTTCCGGTGCTATTACTCAGACGGAATCCGGGTATGTGGTGATTAATCAGGATAAATGTATCGGCTGTGGTTATTGTGTGGAGAACTGTCCCTTTGGGGTACCGAAGGTCGACCCTGTCAAGAAAAAATCCTCCAAATGTACGGGGTGTATTGATCGGGTTGAAAATAATTTGTTGCCGGCCTGTGTGCAGACCTGTCAACCGGGTGCCTTAGCTTTTGGAGAACGTGATGCTATGTTGGTTCAAGGAAAGAAGCGTCTTGCCGAGGTTCAAAAAACCCATCCTAAGGCCCAGTTCTATGGGGAAAAGGAAATGGGCGGCATGACCTATCTTTATTTATTGCTGGACAGTCCTGAGGTTTACGGTCTCCCAGCTAACCCAACGGTTCCCCTCTCTCTAACCCTCTGGAAAGATGTGGTTCGTCCAGTAGGGAGTGTGGCAGTGGGTGGCGCGGCAGCGGCAGTAGTCCTCGGAGTTTTTGCTAACCTCTTGAGGGGAAATTATAAAGAAGGAGGGAAAGACTAATGGCTCCTAAAACTGAAGCAGGAAATCAAGCACCTCCAAGAATTGTTGGAGACCGGGTTTTGCGATTTAGTAAAGGTGAACGCCTGAGTCATTGGGTTCATGCCGTTTCTTTCTTTGTTTTGCTTTTTACCGGACTGGGAGTTTACAGTTCTTTATTTCAACCTGCCATGGCTATTGTCGGGGGAATACATGTTGCTCAGGTGATTCACCGAATATCAGCTGTTTTCTTTGTAGTGGTGGTGGGATTACTTTTCTTTGTCGGAAACCCAAGATTTCATTGGCGTTGGTTAAAATTTACCTTTAATTTTACAAAATCAGATTTGCAACATGTTAGTGCCTTCCCTAGAGAGTTTTTCGGCGGGCACGGCAACTATCCGGCCCAAGATAAGTACAATGGAGGAGAAAAAATTAATTCCTTGATCACCATCTTTGGTACCATATTCGTGACTCTTAGTGGGGTTGTCATGTGGTGGGCACCACATTTTCCGCCCAGCTTAGTCCGATGGGCTTACCCGGTTCATGATCTTTCGGTGTTTATCATGACGGCCGCTGCCATCGGACATATATACTTAGGCCTCTTACATCCGGATTCCCGAGTTGCTATGTCCGGCATGCTCAATGGTTATGTATCCAAAAGGTTTGCCAAGGCACATCATGCTCAGTGGTATGAAAGACTGAAAAATGAGCAGCAGAATCTCTGATAGATGATAAGGAGAGATCTATTATGAACAACAAAATTACTTTAAAGCCGGCAGGAGGAGATAGTATGATGGATAACACCTGGCAGATGTATAGCCTCCTTAAGCAAGAAGTCAAGCGATGGCAAGCCGAGCGAGGTTCTTTTTGGAGCGAAAAGCTCAGCCCAGCTCAAGCACCTCCGTACTATCCGATTAATGAACTGCCTGAGGAAGCAATTCTAGAATTATGTCAAAGGTTAAATCGAGTAAGTAATATTATGACCACGGAGCCTGAGTTATTGGAAGCTTGGCACAGGTTTAAAACTTTTCAACTTGTGACAAACCCAGAGCTCTTAAGCCGTCTGCAGCTTGCCTTATGTGGTGTAGCACAGCTGTTTCGCGAGATGTTGGTCACAACCAAAAATAATTTGGGGGATAACCAAGTTAAGGATTATATTGGACTGGCTGCCACTCAAAGTATGGGTTGTCCGATCTGTGGAGAGTTAGCCGCCGTATCAGTTCTTTCTTCACCGATTGGTAAACGATTCTTACATTGTTCGACCTGCGGACATGAATGGTTAGCAAAGCGCGTGGGTTGCATTCGCTGTGGAATTCAGGAAGCTTCAAAATTGAACTATCTTAAGTCAGAGGAGTACCCGAGGCTGGAGGTGGTTATCTGCCAAGCTTGTAGGCAGTATTTTAAAGAATATGATTTACGCGTAAGGAATGTAGAGGATTTGGATTGGGAAAACATCAGAACTCTCCCCCTGGATTATGCGGCAGAAAAATGGTTGGCTGACCATGCTCACAAATTCACCTTTCACCAGCAGGTTGAACTGAACTGAGACTTAGCCCGGAATTGCCGGCCAAGTCAGACTTGACCGGCAATTTGCTGTTTTTATAAACGTTACTCCTCAATCAGCCGGAAATTTTTCCTCAACTGCACGTCCACCAGCTGCTGTTCCGACAGGCTGAATAAGGCCTGAGCCACATCGTAAAGGTCTGCTTCGGTGGCATCGGCCCGCACATAGCTCAGGCTTTTTTGCCTGGTTACCGGGGTTCCAGTGGGAGTCGATCCGGTTTGATAAATTGCTATCAGTGCGGAATTCAAAGATTCGGATATAATGGGCATTTTTATCCTCCTTTCTGATCTTTTTGACAAACCGGCTGTTTCGGCATGTCCCTATATTCTATGAGGTTGTACCCCGGGGGGTTACAATCTCAGTCAGAACTCTTAAAGTCTCCGCTGTAGACATTGCCAAGCCTTCACCATACGAGACCCGTCTACGTATGCTGTATTAAAGCAATTAAAAAGGCGGGAATCAAATGAACGAACTCAGCAAGGAACGTAATCCGCTGGTAATCGCGGCTGAAATTAATAAGATCAAACAAGAGACTTGTAAAATCATGCTTACCAATGCCCTGGAGATCGGCAGGCGCCTGAAGGAGGCCAAGGATCTGCTCCCCCATGGAGAATGGGGAAAATGGCTGGTGGAATCAGTGAGCTATTCCCAGCGCACAGCCAACAGGCTGATGCAGCTCTTTGAAGAATATGGAGACAAACTATTTGCAGTTGACTCTGAGGTTAGCAGGTCAAATTCGTCAGTACTGACGAATTTGACCTACTACCAGGCTCTTCTTCTGCTGGGGATTACGGAAGATGAGCGGGAGAAATTTATCCTGGAGCATGATGTTAAGAATATGACCACTGGAGAGCTAGAACGAGCGCTCAAAGAACAGAAGCAAGCCCCTCCGGAGAAAGAACAGGCCAAAATTACGCCATTGTCCAATTATCCCGAGGATTTAAAAATAGAATATCTAACAGTCAAAAAAACCGAAAAGCCAACAAGCAGGCCAAAAACTGCAGCCTCCCCAACCTTTACTACGAAGTATGAAGAAAGATGCACCGCTTGCTGCCAAACTATTGCTGATAAATTCCAGGAATTGCTGGAAGCCCTTGGCCAGTTGGCCAGACTTGATCCGGCGGTGAAGGAGAAATGCAGTAAAGACGCGAGCGGGCTGGCAGAATATATGGTGGAAAGGCTTAAAGAGTGGCCGCCTGTGCCCACGACGAATATGAAGACGGTTGAAACCTATGCCACCCATGAAAGGTGGTAAATTATTCTCACATGAAAAGCGTTTCTTAGGAGGCGGGTTCTGTATTGGACGGACTTGAGTGTCTAGAATATAGGGCCGACTTCTTTTTTTGTTGAACATAACTTTAATGACTGGAATGACATTATGGAGTATACTAAATTTACGTAATTTTACTTAAATGAGAAGAAATAATAGTTGACTCGTTTAGTTGTTAAAACTGGATACCACAATGACTACCGCGGTGCTTACAACCCTCCCGCAGAACATAACCTGCTCGACAGTTGAGATTAAAGTGAATTTTATCAAACCGGTCAGTGCTGAAAGTAAACTAATACGCTGTGAGGCTAGGATCATCCGTATAGGACGAAAACTAGCCACTGTAGAATGACGCATTAAGGACGGAAATGATGAATTATATGCTCATGGGGTGAGCACCTGCCTGATTTTTAAAGTGGGATAACATTTGTCTTCAAGTTTAAAGAGGGGATGAACAGTGAAATTTTTCATAAAACATTTGGAGCCCGGTGCGGCAATTCCGCACTCCGGGATCTATGCGGGGGGGGCGAAAGTTGCTAGATCATGTCTCTTTAGACGGGTAATAATTAGAAAGAATAGAGTTGAAAAAGGAGTGGATCTGCTTGGGCACTTCGCAAATACCTGGCGATCGGCACGCACTACAAATTCCATACACCAAACGCGAAATTAAAGTTGAGATAGTTGCTGGAATTGGGGTTGTCTTGATAGTAATTATGCCATTTCTTTGGTGGGGAAAAACACCGGATCTTTTTCCAACTAATTTTGGTATGAGTGGAAAGGTTGATTGGGAAGGAAAGGGATCCCTTGTGTTACTTACTGGGATCGGTATTGGGTTATACGTATTGTTAACGTATATCAGTAGATTTCCAAATATGGTTAATCATCTTTGGGTGATAACTCCAATAAATGCCGAAAAACAGTACCGTATTAGAAGACTAACGATCAATTGTATCAAAGTCGAAAGTGTTTGGCTATTTGTTTACTTAACCTGGAACACCATACAAGTAGCTATGAGTAAGGCAATTGGTGAAGAAATGAAACTCCTAAATCAAAAGAACTCCATGCATGCAGTAGCGTTTGTTTATAAGGAAGCTTTATTTGGAATTGAATTTTTACCAATAGTATTCCTAGTGATGGTGGTCACAATCTGTGCAGGTGTTTACTATGGAAACAAGGCAAAACAGCTGAGTGGGTAAAGTCACCCCAAACTTCTGATAACAGAGGGTTTCGCGACATCGGAGAGAATATGAAAGTAGTAACCCGACGTCGCAAACCCTGGGACGCTATATAAAATCGCGCGGGGGTGGCCGCGTCTTGCGGCGATTTTTGCTGAGGATTTTCTTATTGAGTTAATGGGGGGAAATATGAAAGCAAGAAAAGTCTTTAAATGCATGTTGATTGTACTGAGCATTATTCTACTTATAGCAATTATTCAATATATTCCTGCTTTATTTTTACAAACACCCGATATGCAAATTAAAGAAGGAAAGTATGTATGTGTTTATTTTCAAAAGGGCGATGAAAAAGGAGCTCAGGAAGTATTTGACTTATTAGAATTAACATCCAAAGATATTAGGCAAAAGCTTGGGTTTACATCATCGGCATATAAAACGAAGATGTATATTTATAAAAGCCAATCTACCTTTCAAATGAGGAAATTTGGACTTGTAACATTAATTTTTGCACCAAAATGGTATATAGGTGATAACAAGGATGAAATAGCTTTAATGGTCTCACCCTATGCAAAAGTAGAAGTACATGACCATGATGGGATTTTATCAGCTGCTCCACATGAGATGATACATACGATTAACTATCTGATAAATCCTAGACTCTCATATTGGATTGATAATGGTGTTGCAGGATATTTGTCAAATCAAGTGCCACAGAGTGAGAGAATTAGCAGAAAAAGAGTTCCGGCTTTTCAAGATATTCAAACAGAAAATGAAATTAAGTTTGGAACCATTGGTGGATATGATTATTCGTATTCCTACATCGAGTATCTGGACAAAACTTATGGCTGGGATAAGGTAGTAGAAATCGTTAAGGGTGGATCATATCAGGACGCTTTTTCTAAATCAGAAAAAGAAATTTATGATGGATGGGTAAAGTATTTGAAATAAATATGTAAAACTAGTCATCCTAATGTGAATTTAGGGGCCGACGTCCTGTCGGTCTCTGAATCTGGGGGCGTACGTCTATCGTCCTTGCGGAGAAGGGAAGTGGTTTAGTGGAAAAAGTTCTATTAGAATTATTGGTCTTAACTTTTGTAATCCACCTTATTGATACTCTTTCTTATTCGGTTAGGTTGAACTCGGTAAAAAGCGGACAGTTTGCCTTGTCATTTTCTTTGTTCAACCTATTCGTACTTGTCTCACGAACGGCCAATACTTTTCAAGCCCCATTAATTGGTAGCATTATCGACAAAAGCCTTTTCTATGGTATTGACCCAATTAATGACATGCGTAAGGTAATTTTCGCTTCAACAATAGGTTCATTATTTGGTATTCTTCTGATTCCAACATTTCTCAGGGTATTTGATGTTGCAGTAAAACGGCTAGAAACCACTGGATCCATTCCGTCTTTAGTGGTTGAAGCATTGCAAGTAAGCAACCTCAAGCGAATGATGAAAAGTGCAACTAGACCAACTAAAACGATGTTGCAGAGACTCAGGTATCGCGAAATTCCGAAGAGACTGCTTATCATCAATGCATTGGTTACAGGAATATATACAGTAGGGGTTCTTGCAGCGAGCTATTCTGCAATATTGGTTACTGAGCACCAGAGGATAGCAGCTGTTGGTTCATCGGGAATGATTAATGGACTAGCTACAATTTTATTAACCTTGTTCATTGACCCTAAATCCGCTATGATCACTGACCAGGCGTTAAGAGGAAACAGACCGTATGAAGACGTAAAGGCTCTAGTAATTTTACTCATTGCAACTAAACTAATTGGCACATTACTTGGACAGATAATGTTTTTGCCAGCAGCAAAAGTTATAGCTAGTTTTTACGGGTCGTGACGACAGTATCTAACTTCTAGAGGTTTATCAACGTCAATAGCTAAACGGGAATAAACTTGAAGTACGGAAAGCACACCCTCATGAATCTCATGTTGTACTGAACCGACTGCCGAGCAAGCGCAAAGTACACACTATCCTTGGCGCGAACTAAAAGAATTTAAAGTATTTCTTCTAAGGTGCAAGATTTTACGTAGCTGTAGGTAGGATATTAATAGATAATTTTAACGTCTGAGAGGGATATACATGAATCTAAAGTCAATAGGCATTCCGGCATTGCTTCTTTTAATAGTTTTTTTCATGTCTAGCACTATAGGAGTTGGTATAACTACACTGATTTTTGCAGTTGTCTTTTTGGCACAGGCTATCTTATTTAGTATTAAAATAGAATACTACGATAAGTTTCTAAGTTTTACGAATCCTGGATTCTACAGTGCATACAGTGAAAAAGGTAGTGACTTCATAAGGAAAAAGCGAAAGACGAATATTATAAGTTATTATCTCCTCTCTGCCATCACGGGATTTAATGCATACACGCAAATAAGGTTAATGAATAAGTTCGATACTAGGTCTTTATTTAGCTTGAGGCAATCTTTGCCCTTAGTACTAGTAATTGTGGGTGTTATTTTCCTCATGAATTATATTACCATTTTAGTAATGAAGAAGTCCAAAACTGCTAATGAAGATTTAGGGTGGAATATAATCATAGGGATATTATTTACTATTATTTTAGGTGGCATAGTAAGCTTTTATATATTTCACTCGATACTTTGAGGTTCGCTAACAGGTTACATAATGCTAACAGTGATTTGATTTGAAACATTCTTATTTTGCGAATTAGAGGCATTGTAGGTAAAATTCAGGGCAGCGCCGTACATGGCGTTGTCTGAGTCTGGGGACACGATACGACGTACAACTTCGGGATTCTCGACACTTAGAGGATGATGAATGTGGTGTGGCGCGTTGGGAATCCAACACGAGCAGTTTCACTTTGGACACCTTGGGAGGGGAGGTGTTTGTTACATACTAGATGGAAAGGGTGTATCCCCCCAAATAGGATAAATGTGTAGTTTCTAAGGTTCTTGACAGAAATAATATTAGAATTGAGATTTGGGAACGGGGAGAAGGTTATACTTTGGCATCCGGCAGTAGTAGCTGTGCGGCAGCAAGCGCTGCATATAAGTTAGGCTTAGTTGATAATCAAGTGAAGGTACATATGCCTGGTGGAGTCATTGATATAGACACTAATACTGACGGACACGTTCATATGACCGGTAAGGTTTCAAGTATCGCAAGTGGTGCATTTTCAGACGAAATTTGGCAGCGTTTGGGGTAAAGGTGTTACGTTTGTAAAAAGATCCACCATCAAATCCTAATTCTTGCAATGGTTAGTTGATTATAAAATGATACTGGGCATGCTTCCTGTTTCAAGACATTCTCAAATGTGATTAAAAGGAGTGATAGTCTTGAAAAAAAGAAACATCTTAATTGTTTGTTTAGTGATGGTATATCTATTAACAGTTTTAAAAGGCCTAAATTATGATTTGTTTGAAATTAAGATTAGTACAAAAGCACTGTTAAGACAGAATCTTTCTTTGGAAGAAATGAAAAGATCGAGCATTTATAAAGCCTATAACCATATAGAAAATGATACAACAGTAGAGGAAATAGACAATCTTCTTAATAAGAAAAGCAAAAATATCTATAATTTTCTTGAAACATGGTATTATCCTTACGGTTATGTAAGTATAAGGTATGATAGAAACAAGGAATCGAGAGTATTGCATAAGCTTGTTAGTTTCGAATCTCCATACGTGTTAAAACTTAGTGATGAGGAATTATATTCTGTGTTTGAATGTAATTCCCTTGAAAAGATAATCAGCCTTCTTGGAGAACCTACAACACTTGGAAAAGATTATAATACAAATGGAGAAGCTGCTGATTATTATAGTTGGGGGATAAAAACCAGCTACTCCAAGGAATTTATAAAAGATATCGAAAAAAAATACAATGAATATGTGAACGTTACTAAATATGATGAATCCGTTGCTCAACCTATAAATTCGCCTAAAATTGGGGGGAGGTCTGATTTAAGTGTGACAATAAAAGCTGATAATAAGATTGAAGGATATTCACTATTTGAATCACATTAACCTTCAACCAGTACCTTCCCATTGACAATTCTGGTCTATAGTTATAGACTAATCAAAAAGTCTATAACTATAGACCCGAAGGAGGCGTTAACCTTGAACCAGCTTAAACTCTGTGAAAGTGAATATCGTTTTGCGGCCATTGTTTGGCAAAATGAACCCCTTGGCTCCGGCGAGTTGGTGACTCTCTGCGACCAACAGCTGGGCTGGAAGAAGTCCACCACCTATACTGTCCTGAAAAAGCTCTGTGAGCGGGGGATTCTAAAAAACGAAAATGCCCTGGTGACAGCTCTTGTTCCCCAAGCCCAAGTACAGAAGTTTGAAAGCGAACAGTTGATTAACCGTACCTTTGGCGGCTCTTTACCCGGCTTTATTACAGCCTTTATGAATGAGAAAAAATTAAGTTGGCAAGAGGCTGAGCAGCTAAAGAAGCTCATCGACAGCTATAAGGAGGAGTAGGCTATGGAACAATTCCTGCAAGATGTATTCCTAGCTGTTTTGAACATGAGCATTACCGCCGGCTATGCTATCCTCTTTGTTTTGCTGGCCCGGTTATTGTTAAGGAAAGCCTCCAAAATTTTCTCCTATTGCTTGTGGGGAGTGGTGCTGTTTCGCTTAATCAGTCCCGTTTCCTTCTCCTTTGCCTGGAGTTTTTTTGGCTTTATGAAAAAGGATACCATGGAACATATTCCGGCCGGTATTGGGATGATGGCCCAGCCTCAAGTTGATTTAGGGGTTGGTTATGTCAGCCAGGTCGTTACATCCTCTCTGCCTGGGGCAACCCCCATGGCCAGTGCTAACCCCCTGCAGATTATTATTTTTGTGGCTTCCCTGGTCTGGGTGTTGGGCTTTATCAGCTTATTGGCCTATAGCCTGATTTCCTATGGACTGCTGAAAAGAAAAGTCAGCCAGGCGATCCTTCTCAGAGATAATATTTGGGAGTGTCACTCCATCCGGTCTCCGTTTGTGTTAGGCTTTCTTAAGCCTATGATCTATTTGCCGCCGGGCTTTTCCGAAGGGGAAAAAAGCTATATCCTTAAGCATGAGGAAATACATATTCGACGTTATGATTATCTGATTAAGCCCTTGGCCTATTTTGTGCTCTGCCTTCACTGGTTCAATCCCCTGGTCTGGCTGAGTTTTATCCTGATGACTAAAGATATGGAAATGTCTTGTGACGAGCAGGTTCTTAAGGAAATGGGTCAGGGAATTAAGCAGGACTACAGCCGTTCCCTTCTAGCCCTGGCTCTCAGTCACAGGATGATGGTTGGAAGCCCCCTGGCCTTTGGCGAAAGCAGCGTTAAAAGCCGGATTAAGAATGTCCTAAATTATAAGCGGCCCACTTTTTGGGGAATCCTCGCCGGGGCGGCAGGGATTTTAATTCTTTCTTTAGGTTTAATCTCCAATCCGGAAAATTCCCAATCCGCTATGGCAAATTTAACGATCACTGGCAGCAGCCAGGAATCACAAAAGGAGCCTTCACCGGGAGCTCAGACTCAGAAAATCGCCCAACTTATTGAAGACAATCTGCAGACCATTATGTCCTCCCCCGGGCAGTCCTCTAATCCTGACGATTATATCAAAGCTCACGATATGGCTTATGAGAGTATCCTTAAATATGGGGGGGAGAATGCCTTGCTCTATGTTTTAGCTCAGTTTGAAGCAGGAAATGCTGAGGGACTGCGGGGGCAAATCCTAATGAGGCTTGGTAAGGAATTGTTGGGGGTGAGAAATAATGTCAGCGATGAAACCTTATCCCCTCAGGAGTGGTACAGCCGACTTCAGATTCGCCGAGAAGTTAGCTTGCCCGACTTTGCTTACCAAGGGAATGACTCCGTGGCCCAGCTTGTCTATCAGACGGAAGTTCAAAAGCATAAGGGACGGCAGGGCGGATTTTGCGTTGTGGCCCCCCATATCTTTACCAGCTACCGGGAAGACGGCAAACTTAAGGTTTTCGTGACAACCTTTGCTCAAAGCTATCGCTTGTATGACAATGTTCTGAGCGAAGAAGGGGGAGGGATTATTCCGGCGGCCATCACCTATCGAGAAGGTCCTGCCGGGAACTACACTTTGGAAAGCTATGAACAGGCAAAAGACGGGGCTTACTTCGCCTCTTCCATTCGAGAATATTGTGTCATGCCCGGTTCGGGAAAAAAGATTGAGGGGCTGGCAGAAGAAATACTCTCTCACTACGGAGATTATAGTGACATCATTAAGCTGCAGCGGGAAAACTTAACGGAGCATTTGCAAAGGCATAACCGTTCTCGCGTTTTTCTCCATCAGTCTCATTATCAAAAACCGACGGAATTAATTCCTATCACTTAAGAGAAACGACGGATGGAATGTTTTGGGTGAAATACGCCATTATCACTGCCAAGGGGAGGATTTTCCGGCAAGCGGCTTGTGGTCAAGCTAATTCTATTGAGTAACTCAATAGAGGGGAGATTAATGCATTGAAGTATTTTACTAAAGAGTGGTATCAAACATGTCAAAAGACTAGTTTTCATTTGTCTCTGGAGGAAGATAAACAAGCAGAAACTTTCTCGGAAGAATACTTTCACCAGTTATATGATCAAAAATTAAAGGAATGGTTGTCTTTCATGGAACAAATGCCACCTGAACTTATTGAGGAGAGTATGTCTGAAGCTGAAATATTATCTCAACAAGTCTTCTACGCAACAGATCATGAAGAAGTCGAAAATTTCCACAATATATTCATGGATAATCAAGAACGAATTCAGAAAACATTGCCCGAAGCAATTTTGAAGATAATTGCGGACATTAGAGTCTTTGTGTTAGATAAGGCATCAAGTGAAGTTATAGCTGCTGTTACTCAATATTGTGAGGATAATATGAGGTCGGTTAAAAGGGCTATTGAACAGTATCAAAAGCATCTAAAAAATGTATCTAACTCCTTTCAACGAAACATACTTGAAAAGCATAATTTTCATGATTGTAAAGTCACTGGAATAAAGCGAACCGAAGATTCTTTACTTATCTTATTAGATTCAGGCGGTTTTACAGAGATAAAAGAAGTCCTATTTGAGATTTATAAGATAATAAAACAAGACTCTTTATTAGAAAATTCCTGGTGGCTTTATGATGAAATTTATGATGTTGACGGTAGATATGAATGGCATGTGTTACTTCAGGATGAGAATTTGGAATTAGCTGATTTTATTATTTCTGCCGAAAATATTACTTTTAGCCATTAAAACAGTATCAGATACTAAATGCTGCTTCAGATTATTCATAGCCAGCGAATACAGCATGGGAGGTCTTGATGACATCTACTTATGAAAGATATCTTAAACTGAATATTGACAGCTCACGAGTTGGCTTGGAGCACGGCGAGAGTGAAAGCAGCTACTTCTGCGCGCTCTGCTTTTCCTTGGACAAAGAAACGCAAACAGCAAAAAAATGAACTTAATGTAGGGGTGAGCTTTAAATGGACCTAAACTTTTTTGATGAGTTAAAGAAGTCGCAAATAATTCCCGGAGCTTACAAGGAATGGAGTAGTTTTAGATATCAAGTAACAGAATATATTATTTCTAATACTACAGACTTTGAAAGTATTGCAATATTTGGTGCAGGTAAATGTAATGATATTGATTTGAACATTCTTGAATCTAAATTTAATAAGGTAATTTTAATTGATATAGATATGTCTTCTATGAAAGAGGGTATATACCAGTATTCACTAGAAAATAGCAAAAAAATTGAGTTGATAGCTTGTGACTTTTTGGGTATAGAGGATAGCGACTATAGAGAGTATGAATATTTAGTAAGGAAATACTTTTTTACTAGTACGAATAATTTAAATAGTCGACGAAAGATTTTAAGTCTCCTCGATAATCTAACTGATAAAATAGACAAATATCCATTAGTTTTCGGAAAAGATGCTTATAAAAATAGTGTTTTAATAGGAGTCCATAGTCAGTTAAATGTTTATTTACAGCAGATTTGGTCAATATGTCTACAGATAACTGGGAAGACAGATAATCTGGCTCTCGACAAGATGAAAAAGATGAATGAAATTATAGCAAAAAAGCTCAATGCTGCAGTCATAGAAAGCACTGAAGATAAAGTATTTATTGGATATGAGATGGGGATAGAAGGACAGTATGGTGGAATTGAAGGGGCTATTCAAGCTGAAAATGACTTAGAATTAAGATTGGAAAGTGGTTTGATAAATATTAGTTCGGAGTTTAAATTAGTATGGCCTTTTAAGCCTGATTGTAAATATGATATGAGGGTTACATGTATTTGTAAAAATAAAGCATAGTAAAATGAGTGAATTTCCCCAGAATCTATAAAAATCAGGAGGGAACTGACGGGATTGCGCGAATTTATATCGTATCTGGGAATATCTCAGATCATGGAGGCTCACCTCCGGAAAGGATAGTAGGATGTCGAAGAAATATATTATGTTAAGACCTGAAGAAGAAGCCGCAGCGGAAGGGAAATCAACCATTAAAGATATGTTTTGCTTTGGGGAAAACTCCAGCAATTACCGCTTTCCGGATGTGGAGGTTAATGCTGAAAATCAAAACAAATTGCAGGAGCTGGTCAATGAATACAGCGCCCTGATTGAGCAGGAAGAGAACAAGGATCTGGATCTGAAGACCTTCTTCGCAGGGAATCAAATCAACATCGAGCATGTGGATGAATTTGAGGAGCCGCGGGATGTCTTCATCTTGCTGGTCTATTTTAAAGAGATTTGCAAGCTTAGGGATTTTGAGCCTGTAGCCGTTATGGAGACATGAAAACTCTTGACAATGGTAGTTTTTCATATGGTCTGACAATTGAGGATATATACAATATCGTGTATAATTAACTCTTATACTAATTGAAAAACAATTGAACCTTCGAATATGATGTATGACAAAAGATTAGTTTAAGGAGTTAAAACATTGAGTCACACGGATTTAAAATCAGAAATTAATTCTCGTAAAACCTTTGCGATTATTTCCCATCCGGATGCAGGAAAAACAACCTTAACCGAAAAGCTGCTTCTTTTTGGCGGAGCAATTCGTGAAGCTGGTTCAGTAAAAGCAAGGAAAGCAGAACGCTATGCTACTTCGGATTGGATGGAACTAGAGAGACAGCGTGGGATTTCCATTACGTCCAGTGCCCTGCAATTTAAGTACCAAGGATTTGTAATTAATATCCTTGATACACCTGGGCACCAGGATTTTAGTGAGGATACCTACCGAACTCTGACTGCGGCGGATAGTGCAGTGATGCTGATTGACGCAGCAAAAGGGGTTGAGACCCAGACCAAGAAATTATTTGAGGTCTGCCGTCAGCGTGGGATTCCGATTTTTACCTTTATCAATAAATTTGACCGCAATGCTAAGGATCCACTCGATTTGATGGATGAAGTAGAGAAGGTACTGGGAATTGAATCTTATGCGATGAATTGGCCCATCGGGATGGGTCAAGATTTTAAGGGGATTTATGACCGCAAAACCGGACAAGTGGAACGTTTTGTTGAGGGAAGTGCAAAATCCAGCGCTAAGCCACCTATATCTGGTGCTTTTAGTGATCCCTTGGTGCAGGATGGTATCGGTGAAGGTCTAGTCAAACAATTAACCGAGGAGATTGAACTTCTCGACTTAGCTGGAAATGACTTTTCTCAAGAACGGGTAGATCGTGGAGAAGTGACACCGGTATTTTTCGGGAGTGCCCTAAATAACTTTGGTGTGCCTAATTTTCTGCAATATTTCTTGGAACTGGCTCCTGCACCACAACCCAGAAACACAAATTTAGGAGAGCTAGATCCGGAAACACCGAGTTTTTCCGGGTATATCTTCAAAATTCAAGCTAATATGAATTCCCAGCATCGGGATAGAATTGCTTTCATCCGTATCTGTACCGGTCGCTATGAGCGGGGGATGAATGTGATTCACACTCGCTCACATCGACGTCTTCGTCTCGCTCAACCCCAACAGCTGTTCGCTCAAGAAAGAACGATTCTCGATGAAGCCTTTGCAGGCGACATTATCGGGGTACATGATAGCGGGCTTTTGAGGATTGGGGATGTCCTAACCGAAAAAGATGGACTTCAATTTGAAGCAATGCCTTTTTTTAGTCCTGAAAACTTTGCCCGGATAAATATTGCCAATGCCTTAAAGCGCAAACAATTCATTAAAGGAATTCAGGAACTGCAAGAAGAGGGTGCGATTCATGTGTTTCGTGACCTCCACGTGGGGGTAGAAGCTCCGATTATTGGTGTAGTAGGTCAATTACAGTTTGAAGTTTTAGAATACAGGTTGCGTGAAGAGTATGGGGTAAACGTCAATATTCAACACCTGCCCTTTGAAATTGTGCGCTGGGTTGAAAAAGACGAAAAGACGGTTAAACTGCTTACAGAGTCAAGTATGAGCACTGTAGTGATGGATAAAGATGATAACTATGCAGTGTTGTTATTGGATCAATGGAAAGCAAATTGGTTAAGCGAACGTTATGAAATTAAATTTTATAATCAACCCTTTTAGACTCCAAATTGAGCAGTAAAAGTACGATCTAAAAGAATATGACCGCCAATAGAGTCGCCAAATTCTCCATTGACAAGAATGCGAACTCCGGTGATACCTGGGATTTGTGTCACAGACCAGATGATCGATCGAATGGTCATATTTTCCCCCGAAGCACCTCCTGTGAAATCATCTCTAATCTCTTCACTAAAGTTGATTGTCGCTAAGCCATTCTGAGTTGTTACTGAAATTAATTTAGTTGTCGGCGCAATAGTCGGTGATAATTTGCTGGAAACTGGGCCTTGTATGAGCTTACTCATGACAAGGCTCGTTTTTTGCGAAAGATCAAGTCGAGACCATTCGGATCGATTTATATGGCGTATTTCAGGCACAAGACTATCTAAACTATCATCTGAAAAGTAGAGTTTAAATGAGTTTTCACTAATCATAGGAGGACCTTCTTGGGCAACAGTGGGTAAATTTTCTCGTACCCCCTGCGGATAGGCATCAAAATATTTCTCTACCCCTGTTCCGATAGCATTAGCCACTTGATTGCGGTAGTCATCGGAGGATAATAGTTTCCTTTCTCGGGCGTTTGATATAAATCCAACCTCAACTATGACTGAGGGCATTTCAGCTTGGTTAATTAAATAGTAATCTCCGGCTTTGGCCGTACGCTTATTATCAGGTTGAACTTGGCTGAGCTGCTCGTGAATTACTTCAGCAAGTGCTTTTCCGGATGAAGATTTCAGATGGTAATAGGTTTCCATTCCATAAGAATTCCGTTGAGGAAAGCTGTTTGCATGAATACTAATAAATAGATCAGCATTATTTTCTGAGGCAATTTGAATTCTTTGGTTTAGCTCAGCTCTTTTAGCCATTCGACCTTTTACAAAGCCAGGAAGAAAATAATCTTTATCTGTTTCCCGCGTTAGAATAACTTTGCACCCCTTAGACTCTAAAACTTTACCTAGACGTAATGAAATATCTAGATTTATATCTTTTTCTTTAAGTCCTGAATTCTGGGCCCCAGGGTCAGCTCCTCCGTGCCCTGGGTCAATCACAATAACCTTATCCTTTAAAACGGAAGAAAATACGGACGTTAATTTTAATGCGCTGGCTCCCATCAAAAAAATGATTAACGCAATGATACCCGTAATAATAAAGGGCTTGCCAATAAATACAATCATCGGTCGATTAAACAATCTTTCAGCACACTCCTCTCACTAGAGTTATCTCATTATGTATATTGTAAGAATGTGTTTCGTAAACATAATTTGAGAAAACTTTGTAAAACACTTGCTTTTATTATTGTTCAGAGTAGTGAAAAGGGGTGTGGAAATGGTTTGGGTGTGGTTCATGTTTTTGGTGATAGTATTGAATATTCCTTTTGGGTATTGGAGAGAAAATGTTAAGAGACTATCTTGTCAGTGGTTTTTCGCAGTTCATTTTCCGGTACTGGTGATGGCGTTTTTTCGTATACACTTGGGAATCGGATGGGGATTATCTACGGTTCTTCTCATAGGAAGCGCCTATTTTTCTGGTCAATGGTTGGGCGCTAAGTGGAACAGAACTTGGAAAAGATCGATGAATGTAAGTAACTGCCTTTTGCGCGATATAGCTTTGAGTCGGTGGATTATAATATATTCTGCTAAAAAGTTGTAACCCTTTAGGCTATAACGGCATAATCTATGGTGTACAAAAAGTAATTACTTAAACTCCGAGTTCAAATTTTGATCAAAAAATTTCATATGAGATGCATAGAAAATAAAAACTTAGAAATACTAGTTGACAGGGAATAGCGATAATGCTATTATAACTGAGCGCCACAAATGAGGTGCTGGAAGATTTGGAAGGGGCTACCGCTCCTACTAATCGGTAATAAATAGTTATTGACAACGCAAGTTGAAAATGCTAAGATGTGATTCCGGCCCAAACGGGTCAAACAAAATCCATGGTCTTTGAAAACT